>Ga0066652_100000018_pt1 | contig 149757 bp, 144 predicted proteins | sample GraSoiAngelo_101_FD_71413 | JGI IMG/M metagenome (GOLD analysis project Ga0066652, IMG submission 71413) | Grasslands soil microbial communities from the Angelo Coastal Reserve, California, USA - 14_0903_02_30cm | ecosystem: Environmental > Terrestrial > Soil > Grasslands | place: USA... | reverse complement strand
TGTTCCACTTACACCTGTACCACTCCATACAACACCTGTTACTGTTGTACCAGCTGGGAAAGTTGCACTTAATGTTGCTGTCGCACCAGGACATAATGTTCCTATTGTTCCGAATACCGGGACTGGAACAGTTGATACTGTTATTGTAAATGATCCTGTGACAGGACAACCATTCACTGTTGCACTATAATTAACTGTATACATACCACCGGCAGCAGGGGCAGTAAATGTTGTTCCACTTACACCTGTACCACTCCATACTACATTTGTTACTGTTGTACCAGCTGGGAAAGTTGCACTCAATGTTGCTGTCGCACCAGGACAAAGTGTACCGATTGTGCCAAATGTTGGGGCCGGTACATTGGACGCAGCAATAACTGCTGTTGCAGATGTAACTGGTTCACAGCTTTCGAAAGTTATTCTTACAGAATAAGTACCTACGGCCAACCCGGTAAATGAAAGATTACCTGAAGTGTAAATTACTGCGGCACCAAATGCAACACCATTACGTAATAACTGGTATGTGACACCAGCCTGAGGATTGGTAACAGTTATCGTTCCAGTGGATGTTCCCGGACAAATTGCAACCGGAGTTCCTAATATTGGAGTCGTCAGTGGGCAGAGCTGTGTCGGACTCAATGTAAGAGTGGCTGAGCCCGGACAACCATTAGCATCTGTAACATTAACATTGAATGTAAAACTAGAAATGCCCGGAGCAACAGTGGCAACCGGAGTGATAGAAGAAGTATTATTAAATGAAACACCAGCTGTTGGTGAACTCCATGTGGCTGTAGCTGGGCTGGTTCCTCCGCCAATGTTGACACTTAATCCAACTGTTCGGTTAGTTGGAAATTGTGTCATATTTGATATGATGTTCACAGTTAATTGAGGACAGTCCATTAGACATCCTACACCCATACCGGCTAAAGTGCAAAGTCCACATCCCGTCCGACTGCCCGATTTATAGTAAGCATTTAGATTTCCTGTGCCCCAATTACCATGCAACACAAGACTATAATACCTTGGAGCACTACCTGAAGTGCCTCTATTAAACTTCAGGACAGGAGTATTTATGCACTGCTGACTATTATCAACATGCAGCCCCACATTCAATGAACTATGGGTATTGGGATCAGGGCTTGATCCGGTTCCCGCCCTGACGATACTTTCTTCGTTTAAAGCATCATTAGGATCGGGACATTGGTTGATGGAAAAACCCCAGTGACTTAAATCCTGCACGGTTCCATTGTTTCCATTTCCAGGATTAGGATTAACAACTCTCCATACAAATGTTGTTTGGTTCTCAGTCGCATTGTATGTTCTTGAAACCAATGAAATGTTATAAGCACATGTGCTTTGTGCTTGAATAGATAAATTAAAATTATTTTCTAAAAAAAAGAGGCATAGGAAGGTCAGCAGTTTCCAGGCTTTAAACTCATCGCACAATCTCATGTCCCATTTATGCTGAAAACAGTTTTTTGACATTGTAAAAGTCTTCATAACGTTTAGGTTTATATTGTAAATAAAAATGAAGTATAACCTCACTTGAAAATTATCGAGTAGAAATTTAGGGAGGGGATTTATTCGGACCGAACATCACACTATTGAGATTAGGCAATAGAATGCATGTGCAAGTCGATGACTTTGCCATAAGTGTATAACTTTGACTTAAAAAATAAGTAAGGATATGAGATAATCTAGGATAGGGATTGTCAGTGGAAACGACGATCGACACGAATACAAGAATGAGGCCGTGACAAGAAATTATTTAACATTTTTTTTATTTCAATTAACTCACTAACATTTCTTCACAATAATTAGGCAACACCTTTATATTGCTTACAGTATAATATAATTTTTTTAAAATAATTTTAATGTTTCGCTCACTTAACAACATCGATTTTATAACTGTAGAATTTTATCACCACTTCAACTTCTAATGATGAGAAAAATTTTCCATAAATTTTTTTTGCTACAATAAAATTTAGGTGATCAATCATGGTTGTTAAATCATCAGTGTGTACCCAATAGACTTTCCAATAAATTTGAAAATTATGTTATTGAAAAAAATCGCATTGATGTGGAAGTTAATTTTATTAGAATGCTGAAAGTGCTTTGCCGCGAAAGAACTAATACTTACTTAATCATTGCTTATGTAAAAAATAAAAATAGCTTCTGATCTTTCACAGAGCTTATCTGTGATTTCAATCGGAGAAATTTAATATCGAAGGGAAGTGAAGATTTGTGAACAACTCTAAACGAAAAAACTCTGCAATTTGCCTTGTAATAAAGCTTTGCAGAGTTATTCTGTGCCCAAGACTGGATTCGAACCAGCACACCCTTTCGGGCGCCACCACCTCAAAGTGGTGCGTCTACCAATTTCGCCACCTGGGCAAATTTTAAGAACTACTTCAAAGTGTTGGCGTTCTACCATCCCGATAGTTATCGGGATCGCCACCTGCAAACACAATGAGATGTATAAAAGAAGAAATGATGTACCCCAGACGGGAGTTGAACCCGTACAGGCATTACTGCCCACAGGATTTTAAGTCCTGCGTGTCTACCAATTCCACCACCGGGGTAAAAAAAAGAACTTGATACTGAAAAAAGAAAAAAAATCCACCAGTAGGCACTGATGGATTTTCCAGAGCGAAAGACCGGGCTCGAACCGGCCACCCCGACCTTGGCAAGGTCGTGCTCTACCAAATGAGCTACTTTCGCATGATCTGAACTGATGTTCAGAGACAAAGAACTAAAGGGCGGCAAAAATAAGCATTGAGCCCTTTCGAAAAAAATTTTAAACCCTCTTATTTATATTGGGGGGTGTACAGGCTACTTCCCTGAACTTTTACCACCGGCTTATCAAACCTTTTGGTATAAAGCATATAGCTGGCGCCAAATAAAAAAGCCACCAAAGTAAAAACAGACAGGTAGAAAATAAAGCCAGAAGCCGATACCCAGCTATGAGTAAAGTCTTTGTCCTGTACTTTTTTGAGTTCCTTGTGGAATTCGTCGTTATGAGCCATAATTCAGTTTTGTGCTGCAAAAATAATGGTTCAGGTCAAATTATAAATCTTATTTGCCAACAATCTCGCTGAAATATTTCTTCTTTTTTACAAAATGCGCCCAGACTACATTGCCCTGATAATAACCGGATAAGTTGGTATGTTTTGTAAACCCATGCCTGTTTTTCTTTCTGAGAAAAAGCCACCAACGAATAAAAGCAAAATGGGCTTTAATGATAGACCTGAAATACCCGGCATCACCAGACAATAATCCTTTTAATGCTGAAATATCATCCAAAGCAAATCTTAACCCTATAACAAATAAGGCCCTCCAGAATGGAAGATTTTTTGAAAGCATGATAAGGTTATTCCTGAAATTCAAAAACACTTTTAATGAATTGCCCTTTGGCAATGTGCCACCACCGACATGATACACTACAGATGATGGACAAGAATAAATTTTATGCCCGGCCAGTTGTATGCGCCAGCACAGATCAATTTCTTCCTGGTGAGCAAAAAAGAAATCATCAAACCCTTTTACTTCATGAAAAACATTTGCTCGGATAAATAACGCTGCGCCGCTTGCCCAGAAGATAGGTTCGCTTTTATCATATTGGCCATTGTCTTCCTCAAACACATCAAAGATCCTTCCCTTTGCAAAAGGGTAACCGTATTTATCCAGCCATCCCCCTGCCCCGCCGGCATATTCAAACAATTTCTTATTACTCCATGTAAGCAGCTTTGGCTGACAAGCAGCAATTGTTTTATCACTTTCCAATAGATCAACTAAAGGTTTTAAGGAACCCGGCAACAGTTCAACATCCGAGTTGAGGATAAAATAATAATCAGATTCTACTTGTTTCAATGCTTCGTTATAGCCTTTAGCAAAACCAAAGTTTTTTTCCAGGCGAATTATCCTGATTTGCGGATAACTGTTTTCAAGAAATAAAACTGAATCATCTGTAGAGCCATTATCAGCCACTACCACTTCAAAATTAGAATAAGCAGAAGCCAATACTGATGGAAGAAACTGTTCAAGAAATTTACGGCCATTCCAGTTCAGGATTACAACAGAAACTTTAGGTGATTGATTCAATTGAAGGGGTTTGGTTTTCAAAAATAAGGAGTTCAGTTCACAGTCAGCAGTAGACAATTGGCAATCAGTAAACTTAAGTTATTGATATGTCTTAGTGATTTAAACTACAGACTGTGAACTGTTAACTGCCGACTGACAGACTGTTTTCCCTAAATTCGTATATGTTTCAGCAATTACTAAACTGGAGAACCCTGGTGGCAATCATCGCCATCAGTATTGTTACCGGAACTATTTTTTATTCGCAGTACCTCGCAAAGAAAATTGCAAAAGAAGAACGCCAAAAAGTGGAGCAATGGGTTGAAGCCGGCCAATCTATATTGAATAACTCCGCCAGCACAGATACTAAACTTGCATCTCTAATATTGGTTGAGAATAAAACGATCCCTATCATTCAAACCAACGAAAAAGACAGCATCATTGAACATATCAATCTTGACTCATCAGAAGCATTGAGTAGATCTTATGTAGAACGAAAATTCAGGGAATTTAAATCTCAAAACTCACCGATCATTTGGATGGACCCGGTTGATTCAACCAGACATAATAACTATTACTACGGAGAATCAAAGCTGTTGAAAGAAGTCCGTTACTATCCTATTGTGCAGCTTGTGATCGTGGGCTTATTTATTATTATCACTTTACTTGCTTTGCGCAGCAGTTATCGTTCCACTCAAAACCAGGTATGGGCCGGTATGGCAAAAGAAACTGCACACCAATTAGGTACTCCCGTTTCTTCACTTGCAGGCTGGGTAGAAATGCTGAAAGAAAATCCTTCCAATGAGCATGTAGTAGCTGATCTGCAGAAAGATGTTGATCGCCTCCAATTGGTTACTGATCGCTTTGGAAAGATCGGAAGTACGCCACAGTTAGAAAAAAGAGATATAGTAGCACAGGTAAGGACAATGATGGATTATATGAAGAAACGTACAACCGGTAAGATCAATTTTATTTTGAATACACAGGGTAAAAAAGAAATATATGCTATGATATCCGGGCCGCTGTTTGATTGGGTGATTGAAAATCTGTTAAAGAATGCACTCGATTCGATGGAGGGCAAGGGCAATATTATTGTCGATATTTTTAATGAAGATAAAAAAACGATCATCGATGTGATTGATACAGGTAAAGGTATCAGCAAACAAAATTTCTCAAAAGTGTTCAAACCTGGTTTTACAACTAAAAAACGTGGTTGGGGACTTGGACTCAGTTTGTCAAAACGTATCGTTGAACAATTTCATAAAGGACGCATTTATGTAAAACAATCAGACCAAGGCAAAGGAACTACTTTCAGAATAGAATTAATTGCATGAAGCCATTACAAAAAATTTTAAGAGATCCGGCATTCTGGGCATTGATGGCATTTAACATCATCCTTATTGTTGAATATCGTGATGATCCGAACTATTATACAACGATCGTCTGGATATTCTGGATACAAAGTGTGATAATCGGCATTTTCAATTTCTTCGATATGCTCACTTTGCATAATGTAACTGAAAGTTTTACACTCAGTAATAAAGTGTCGAGCACTGGCGAATCAAAAGGCTGTCTTTCATTTTTCTTTCTTGTTCATTACGGCGGCTTTCATCTTGGATATCTCATTTTTTTATCTATTTCCTTTAAGTTCAGTGCTATTGATTTTTCTGTATTGAAATTCGCATTTCTGAGTTTGCTTGCATGTACACTGATCCAGTTCGTACAAAATAAAACAGTGTACCGAAACGTGCCACGGAGTATCACTAAAATGTTTTTTATTCCTTACCTGCGGATCGTACCAATGCATTTAACTATTCTATTACCGGAATTTTTGGACTGGCAACCGGGCCTGACATTTCTGATTCTCAAAACAGTTTTTGATCTGATCGGCCATCTTGCTACCACACCTTATTACTGGAAGGATAAAGCCCCGGAGCCTGAAGGAGGTTTTATTTAATCGCTTAACTTTATACCAATTGAAATAATTATGTCCAACGAAATAAAATGCCCGAGTTGCGGAACTGTATTTGAAGCCACTGATTCTATCCGGGATGAAGTGCAGAAAGAACTACGTGCAAAAATGCTTGATTGGCAAAACCAGAAGCAAAAAGAATTTGAAGCAGAAAAAGCAAAGTTGCAGAAGGAAACAGAAGAAGCCTTACGCAAAAATATTGCATCTGATTTTGAAGTAAGAATGCAACAGTTGCAGCAAACCAATAAAGACAACGAAGAAAAACTGAAAGAAGCCCGTCAGCAACAGGTTGAATTTTTAAAGAAAGAACAGGAACTGAAAAACAAGGAAGCAGAGCTTGAATTATCTGTTCAAAAAAAATTACAGGAAGAAAGAGAAAAACTTTCAATGGAAATAAGAAAGTTGGAGGAACAACGGATCACAGCTAAAGAAACTGAATTTCAACTGCAGTTAAGAGAGTTGCAAAAGCAATTGGACGACCAGAAAAAGCTTGCAGAAGAAATGCGACGAAAATCCGAACAAGGCTCAATGCAGTTACAAGGTGAAGTACAGGAATTGGCATTGGAAGAAATGTTGCGTTCAGCTTTTCCTTTTGATATGGTAAGTGAAGTCGGTAAAGGTATTCGTGGTGCTGATTGTATTCAAACAGTACGTAACAACCTTGGACAAGAATGCGGAAAAATAATTTATGAAAGTAAACGAACAACAAGTTTTAGCAATGATTGGATTGAAAAACTAAAAGCTGATATGCGCAACCAGGGAGCTGATGTGGCTGTCATAGTCACACAGGCAATGCCAAAAGATATGAACTCATTTGGTGAAAAAGAGGGAGTATGGATATGTTCATTCAGTGAAGTAAAAGCCGTGGTACATATGCTGCGTGATGGAGTGATAAAAATTTCTACCGCATTAAAAACACAGGATAATAAAGGCGATAAGATGAACCTGCTGTATAATTATCTCACCAGTTCAGAATTTGCCGAACAATGGAAAGCAATCCGTGAAGGATTTATGAATATGAAAATTTCCATCCAACGAGAAAGAGATGCAATGGAAAAATTGTGGAAGGCCAGGGAAAAACAATTGGAAAAAATTTTATTGAGTGCTGCACATGTACGTGGCTCCATCGAAGGCATCTCGGGTATGGATTCAGTGGATCTGAATTTGCTGGAGGAGGGAGAAGATGAAGGGTAATTTAGCTCATCACCCAGGCCAATACTAAATGCTCAAACTGGCGATAGTGGGCAGTAAGAGGTGTATCATTTTTTGAAAAGAAGCAATCAATGGTATCATCAGCTGGGTTTTGTTTTAATAATTGTATTTCTCTTCTGAAATCAACTCCACCGAATCCATGCCATTTAAATACCGATTCTTTTGTTGACCACAATAAAGTCGCAGGCTGAATCCGATTTTCGCTGGAGCCGATCAAATGAAATATCTCATGTTCCTTAGCTGAAAGAAATTTGTGCATGATGCTAGCAATTTTCTCCACCGGTATTTCAATATCAATTCCCACCCTTTTATCCCTGCTCACAATAGCTGCCGCATAATCACCACAATGAGAAATGGAAAAATGAAATTGCTCATCGGGCAAAAAAGGTTTGCGGGTATCCGCTATCTCGATCAAATGATAAGGAAATACCGGAAAAAGATATTGCAGTAAAAAACGACCAGCCAGGTGCTGCAGTCTTTTGTGCGGATGCGTTACATCCCTGTGCTGAGGCACATTAGCCTTAAAGAATTCTTCTGTTTCTTCGATCTTCCAGATGCCCAGTCTTGTAGTTTCGTTGATTTGTTGTTGAAAAAATATCGGCACAGATGTTATTTTAGATTTAGTCCCGATAGCTATCGGGAGCAGATTTTATTTATCATTGCAAAAAATTAGGTCGCCTGTAATGTTCAGTAAAGATAAGAACCCTGAAGTGTGCGACGCAACATAAGCCTAATAGTATTATCCCGATAGTTATCGGGACTAAGTACATAAAAAACAAAACATGATTTTATCTGATACAAGAATCCTGGAAGAAATTCAGAAAGAAACGATCAAAATAGTTCCGTACGATCGTGAATGCCTCGGCAGTAACAGTTATGATGTGCATCTTGGTAAAACACTGGCAACTTATAAAGAACATATTCTTGATGCAAAAAAACACAACCAGATAGAAATATTTGAGATCCCGGACGAAGGCTTTGTTTTATACCCGCATATTTTTTATCTCGGCGTTACGCTGGAATACACCGAAACTCATGCCCATGTTCCTTTTCTTGAAGGCAAATCCTCAACCGGGCGCCTGGGAATAGATATACATGCTACTGCCGGCAAAGGCGATGTTGGTTTTTGCGGTAACTGGACATTGGAAATATCTGTAAAGCAACCCGTGAAAGTTTATAGAGGTATGCCAATTGGACAACTTATTTATTTCCCTGTAGATGGTGTAATAGAGATAGCCTACAATCAAAAGAAAAATGCCAAGTACAGTGGGCAGCATGATAAGCCGGTGGAGAGTATGATGTGGAAGAATAAATTCTAAACTTCAATCAACTATTCAATTTCCAGATTGTATAATTCAGTATCGCTGCAAAGCTTACCCAACTAATGTAGGGAACCAGTAACCATGCCGCTATTTTATTAATTTTTGCGAAAGTAAAAATAGTAACCAGTATCAAAACCCATAAAGCAACAATCTCCGCAAATGCCCAGCCCGGCTCATGCTGGTTAAAGAAAATAAAGGACCAGAAAAAATTGAATATAAGTTGCAAAGCAAACATCAATATTGCATAATTCTTCTGATTACGGGTTGTATCAGCTTTCCAAATAAGAAAAAGAGCAATACCCATCATTATATACAGGATTGTCCATACCGGCCCGAATATCCAGTTAGGCGGATTCCACGACGGTCGCTGTATGGTTTGATACCAGCCTCCGACTCCGGTTATGGTAAAAAAACTGCTGGTGAATCCAACGGCAAGTGGAATTGCTATGGACAGTATAAGCTTTATTACATTATTCATACTGGTAAAACAAACAAAAAAGAATATTGTTTACAATGACTCAAGCCCATACTTTTTATAGTATGCAATTAACCATCCGACCACTTCATTATAAGCCTGCTTACCTGCCGGTTGATTATTGGCTTTTAAATATTCTCCATAACCCCACGAGATAATTTTTTCCAAAGGATTACGGTGACGGTAAAAAAACTCTCTTAGTTCCTGCCTGTCTTTTTTTACCAATGTATCCAATTGTGTAAGGTATTTTTTAGCCGCCACAGAGTCCTTTCTCATCAGATCTGTAATGGCATAACTAAATATGTCGGAATAAACTGAATACCTGAAATATGGTGATTGTGAGTTTTTTGCGGCTAGATAGCCGGCAAAATTGGCTTCGTTTTCTTTTGCATAGCCCAGTTGATGTCCTGCTTCGTGACAACTTACAAAGGGTATCAAAACTTGTGGTACTGTTGTATTCACCTGTGCCTCGCCTGAAAAGGGATTATAGTAACCCTGGAATCCAAGATAGTTGCCTGCATAGCTGAAAAGTGATGGCTTGATCGATTTGCTTTGATAATTCAAAAAAGGATATTGTTTTACTGCCTCATCATAAGCCTCCATTGTTTCATTGAAAAGATTTCTTTTGCGCTTTAATGATTTTTTTTCGCTGGCGGAAAACTCTTTCGCATAATAATTCACCTTTTCTGTTAGTTTGCTTACGAGGCTATCAAGGTCGGTATTTGAATATTTTGCCAGCTTTAAATCCAACTGTTGACCAACGCCCATCCGGTTATAGTTTAGCCCCCAAAGCAAATAGAACAAGACATACATAAAAAGAAAAAAGAAAATGATCTGCTGAAGGCCGGTAATAAAGAACTGTTTGTTGAACTTCTTTTGCCAGGCTGTTTTGATCAGCTGAAATGTTTTATAAATAATGATAAGTATAAGAAAGGCGTAAAATACATCCCCAATACTGAAAGGAATCCAGCCAAATAAAATGCGTTGAGCCCTGGAAATGAGGGGGTAAAGGCCGTTTGAGTAGTATTTTTCAATAAACCCGGGATAAAGCGAAACCCATTTGATAGCAATAGCTGTAACAATGAGAAAAACCCAGCTCTTGCTTTTCATAAGCACTGTGAATATGCGGGCAATGATTTTTTTCAACCAGCGGGATTTTATTTGAGAATCAACGCTAAAATAAGCATCCGGCGCTAAAAATAATTTAATTTCGACCCTGATTTTAAGGGTTAAATCCCTACCTTTGCGTCCCGTTTTTAGAGAACCAAAAGCTGAAGAAATGCCGCACCGCAGGGAGTTTGAAATAGCAATTGTGGGGTTGAAACCCGGTCCGCATGAGTTCAGTTATGATATTACGGATAAGTTCTTTATAGCCTTTCAGCAGCAGGATTTTAAAAACTGTAAAGCACATATCAAACTCTGGCTTGATAAGAAAACAGGTTTCATTCAGTTGAAGTTTGAGGTCGGTGGTACTATTGAAGTGGTATGCGACAGGTGCAACAGTAACCTTCCTCTTGAACTCTGGGATGAGTTTAATATGATGGTAAAAATGGTGCAGGAGCCTGAACTGATGAATAACCAGGAAGATGATCCGGATGTGCATTATATCGGTCATGGTGAAAGCCATATCGACGTATCGAACTGGATCTACGAATTCATTAACCTGAGCATACCAATGCATAAGACCTGCAGTTTTGAAAAAATGGATGGCCCATACTGCAACAAGTCAGCTATGGATATGCTGAAAAAACTGGAGGCTGAAGAAAAGAAAGACGAAGAAAAAGAAAACCCGATCTGGAAAGGATTGGAAAAGTTTAAGAATCTAGATAATTGATATTTTAAAACGACATTTAATATTTGAGTTATGCCAAATCCAAAAAGACGACACAGCCAGCAACGTAGTGCAAAACGCAGAACGCATTATAAAGCGACAGCTTCTACTTTAACTATCGACAGCACTACTGGCGAAACACATGTACGCCATCGTGCACATGTAAGCGAAGGCAAACTTTACTACAGAGGAAAAGTAGTAAGTGAGATAGCGAGTGCTAAAAAATAAAAGGATTAAGTTCCAGATAACAAATTCCAAATTCCAGGTGGAGTACTCTTCATTTGCGGGATTTGGGATTTTTTATTTGTAGTTTTTCAAACGATAGTTACATTGCGTTATGAATATTGGCCTCGACATGATGGGTGGTGATTTTGCCCCGCTGGAAGCAGTAAAAGGGGTACAAGAATTCTTGAATGAAAGTAGCGGGGATATTCAATTGTTTTTGATCGGGGACAAAACAAAAATTGAAGAAGGAATTGCTGCTACTGGTTTAAGCCCCGCCAATCTTCATATTATTCATGCATCACAGGTAATAGACATGCATGAACATCCCACCAAAGCTTTAAAAGAAAAACAAGATTCTTCAATTGCCATCGGCTTTCATTTGCTTGCTTCCGGTAAAACAGATGCATTTATCAGTGCAGGTAATACAGGTGCTATGCTGGTAGGTGCTTTGTTTAGTATAAAAGCATTGGAAGGAGTATTAAGGCCAACCATTTCTACAATCATTCCCAAAGAAAATGGAGGCACGGGCTTGCTGCTCGATGTAGGTTTAAATGCAGATTGTAAACCGGAACAATTGAACCAGTTTGCCATTATGGGTTCTGTGTTTGCGCAATTGATCTTAGGAATTGAAAGTCCAAAAGTAGGTTTGGTGAATGTTGGCGAAGAAGAAGGAAAAGGCAACCTGCTCGCACAAGCCACTTATCCCCTGCTTAAGGATAACAAGCATATCAATTTCATCGGAAATATTGAAGGCCGTGATGTACTTATTGATAAAGCAGATGTAATGGTTTGTGAAGGATTTACGGGCAACATCATTCTAAAGCTTGCGGAATCACTTTATGATATTACCCAAAGGAAAAACATCAAAAACGAATATTTTGACAGGTTTAATTTTGAAAACTACGGAGGTACGCCGGTATTGGGTGTAAATAAACCGGTGATCATTGGACATGGAATTTCCCAGGCAAAAGCATTTAAAAATATGATCAGTGTTGCCTGTAAAATGATCGAGAAGGATGTTTTAGCAAAAATGAAAGAGGAGCTAGTCAATTAATATGCTTTCGACAAAATAGATTTCTTCCTATTGAGTTTATAAGAATTGCCACTATCTTTATAGTCCACCTATAGTCCACGACCACCAAACAGCCACCAATGAGAGGATATTTACTATCCATGTTTCTTTATTGCCTTACCGCAGGGGCTCAACCCTATGCTGACCCGAATGAGTTAAAATCGCCCTCTTTAAGTGTTAGCAAAAAAACTTATTTCTTCTCTGTAGGCGAACGCAAACTACCTATTCATGTACATCAATATGGCGATGTAAAGGATCTTGTATTCATTAATATGCACGATGATGAGGTTACATCTGTAGAAGCCACCCGGCAATTGTTGGAAAGCAGAGGCGGAATACTAATACAAATTGAAAATTCGCAGAAGAGAAATGTGAGATTCAAAATGAGAGGCGTCACATACCAGTTTGACCCCAACCGCATTTTTTCCCGTGATGGCACCAAGTCAACGCTTGAATTCTTTTATCGGAGAAAAGTTTCTGAAAGAGTAATAGACGAGGTTGAGAATTTTGGTCAATGGCTTTTGCGGCTGATACCGGAAAATCCAAAATGTGTAATTGCATTGCATAATAATACAGAAGGAAATTTTTCGATCAGGGATTATTTACCCGGTCATAGTCGTGATGAGGTTGCCGAAACTGTGAATGCATTACCTGAACAGGATAGCGATGATTTATTTCTTACAACTGAGGCTTCAATATATACAGAAATAAAAGAAGCCGGTTACAATATTATACTGCAGGCCAACAGCCGGGCAAAAGATGACGGTTCCTTGAGTATCTATTGTGGTCGCAATAATATACGCTATGTAAACCTGGAAACACAACATGGCAAACTTCAACAGTATAGGGAAATGATGACAACCTTGCTAGATGTGTTGGATGGAGCAAAGCCCGGCAGAAATTTTTATAATTTTTCTATACAGCTTACGGATTCGGTAAATGCAGATCATATAAACACCGGAACCAAGATTTATTTCAATGAGAAAGAAGTTGGCGAGCTAAGCACTATTGAATTCTGGACAGACTTACAAAAGATCACCGGCCAGTTTTCGATAAAAAAAGATTTCATTATTTATTCCAATTCAGATCTTTTTCTAATTCAGTCAACATCATCCTCCCCGATAATTGAAATCAGGATTGACCCCACCCGGGAGAAATCCATTACCGATTCGCAAAGAGATATAATTGCAATCCAGTTAAAATAAAAGTGCCCGATAAGAAAGATATCGGCTTATCCTCTTCTTATTTCAATTGTTCGCATGAAAATGACTTTTCCTCTTACTCAGTATGAGAATTATTTTTCCCATTTATAAATGATTTGATGATATGTAGATGAGGCATAGATATTGCAAATTCTATTCAAACATTTATTTATGAACCGAATATTCTATCTATTGCTTTTTGCCATAATGATATTTTTTTCCGGCTGTGGTGTTGTAGAAGGTATTTTTAAAGCTGGTATGTGGTGGGCATTTATTCTAATTTTTGGATTTATTTTTCTCGTGATCTGGATTTTTTCAAAGACCAGGAAAAAATGACCTGTTGTTCCCGATACTTTCCTTACTCCGTTAAAATTTTCCTACCGGAGATGCTTACACATCTTACCCCGATATCTTTATGGAAAAAATTCCGCAGGAGAAACGAAAGAAGCATTAAGTACTTTCTGCAGGAGTTTGCAACTCTTCCTTTTCTTTTTCGACTGGCTCTACAAACTCATTCATATAAATTTTAAAGAGAACGATTATATAGCTAACTAATAAAGGTCCAAATACCAATCCTATAAACCCAAATAACCCCAAACCTACAATGACACCTAACACCGTAATAACCGGGTGTACATCACCCATTTTTTTCATAATAGTTATCCGGGCAATATAATCAACATTGCCGGTGACAATAAGACTATAGAATAACAGTCCAATTGCCATTACTGAATTTCCACTTGTATACGTATAAATAACTAAAGGTATCCAGACTAACATGGTCCCTACTATAGGAAAGAAAGCAAAGACACCGGTAAGAAAACCCCATAATGCCCATTCTTTCACTCCAAAAATGAAATAGCCGAGGGTCGCAGCAGCACCCTGGATAATTGAAATAAGCGGAATCCCCAATGCATTGGCTTTTACTATTTTTTTTGTTTCAGAAGCCAGCATTATGGTGTTGTTATCCTTTAATGGAATGACGCGGAACAATGTTTGCTCAATTTCACGGCCATTACATAGCATGTAATACAGAACGAATAACATTGTTACCAGGTTAGCAAGAAGATTAGCTGTGCTATTCAAGAAGGAAGGCAGAAAAGCAATCATTTTATCAAGAGACCCTGATAATGATTTTTCAGAAACAAAGGTATAACCCATTTTTTGCTGCACCTCTGCTACAGCTTGTTTAATAGTTTCAAGAGTAGCTGTAGGATCGCTGAGAAAATCATTCATCTTAGGGCTGATAAGTGTAATGGCAAGAAAAACCGGAAGCCCCAATAAAAGCAGGTAATACAAAATATATAAACCTGCAGCCCTTCCTTTTTTCCATTTCTTTTTATATACAAGCTGAAAATAACTAGCACGACTCAGAATATAAAGTGTTACTGCTCCCAATAAACCGGGAAGAAAGAGATATAATTCCTGGATAGAGATCCAGATGAGTAAAATTAATATAGCTAAAAGTAATACCTGCTTGATGCGGTTATTAAAGGTTACGTTCATTGGATGTTAATTTAAATATTGGAGATAGCTTGTATTATATACATTCTGGTAATTTACAACAAAAAGAGCCAGATCTTCTGATCCGGCTCCTCACAGGGTAATTAAACCGGGATTATTACACCCGGATTGAATGAAAAATTGTTAGTAGGGTTTGCCGGAGATTATTTGGACAAAGTTTTTTTTAAATATTAGCACCAGCAAATTTCACCAACAATTTTCCTTGTTCTGATCTTTATTATTACATACCACTAGTTTTTTTCTGCATTTCGGGAATCTTCTTTCTTACAAAATTGGCAACCAGGAATTGTACTGCTGTCCCGGTTATTTTTTTAAACATATTTCCCGAATTACCAACAACTAATTTTCTTCCAAGTAACCCTGCACCCATACCAATAGCCGTATTAATAGCCGCACTGCGTATATCTGGCGATTGAACTACATCTCTTAATGCTGTCCTGATCATATTAGAAGGACTAAAACTTTCCATCATACTCATTGCAGACATTTTAAATTCGGCCATTTGTTGATCCTGTAATTTTTCTAATTCCAGTATCCGCTTTTCCAGGCTGGTCATGCTTGATACAGAGGTTGCCACTACTTAATAATTTTATTTATTATCAGGTTCGTCAACGGATTCTTTATCAATTTGCGCCGAAATACATAAACTAAAAAACCAGCAAGCACATAAAAACCGCCTACAATAAAAAATCCATAACTTATATTACCCATCGCCGATCCGATCCAAAATGCCCCTCCAATACTTAATATTGTAATTGCAGTAATTGTGAGAATAACAACTGCTATTACCGAAATAATTGATGAAACTGTTTCAGAAATTTTTCCTGCAGCCCGAAGCTTCCATAACTCAACTTTTGTTTCTGCTATCTCCCCTGCCCTGGAAACAAGATTCTCTATATTGTCAATTATGGACTGCATGATAAACAGTTTTTATACTGCTGGCTGGTTAAAAATTTTCTTCAACAATCAAGACAAAGCGTTTTTCATCTCATTTTTTGCAGAACCAAGCTTTGCTTTTGTTTTATCAACAAATTCTTCTCCATCTTCTTTAACACCGGCGTAAGTTTCTTTTGCTCCATCAATAAAACTACCAACGGAATTTTTCACAGAGTTTGCCAGGTCGCCAGCCTTATTGAAAATTTTTTTTCGGGTATTTGGACCTGAATCTGGTGCCAATAAAATTCCCGCTACTGCGCCTACTGCTGCTCCGGCAAGAAAGGCAACTAATATGTTTGAAGTACTCATAAAAATGGTTTTTAATGTTTAAAAATTGTTTTAACTATGGATTACTTAAAGAATCATGCCGTATTACTACTGCATACTTTTTTTACTATCGCATTCCGGAAATTCAATTATTCTCTTTGGAGGTTTTTTTAACCGCAGGAATATCTACACCTAATGTCATAATCGAACGTAAAAAGAAAAGCAATGCAACGATCAAAGCTATATGTATGCTTGACGACCGGTCAGGAGAAAATAACCCAACTATCCACAAGCCTAAAAATGCAAAACTTAATATTAACAGTAGCATCCTTTTCATGTCAAAAGAAAAATGTTTAAAAGATAAATTGTAGTTATTCCGCCTGGTTAAATCCCTGACCCCCCAGCTCTTTTCCCGAAAATCAACGATAAGACGAAAAGAATAAGAAAGATGACGAAAAAAACTTTTGCAATAGAAGCTGCTCCGGAAGCAATACCACCAAAACCAAAAATGGCTGCAATGATGGCGATAACTAAGAAGGTAACTGTCCAGCGTAACATAATAGTTGATTTTAAGATTATCGAATTTTATTTAGTGAACTTCTTTCAATAAGGAAAATAGCATGCCACATCGTTTCGAACCTTTATAATAAATACTTTTCAATTTTAACGGGGCCTTTTTTCCCCAACCGAAGTAAAAACTACTAATGCTGCTTTCGCAATCTGTGGAATAATAGTTGCAAACCTTCTTTATCATTAACTAAAATCAGAAATGTATGAAAGTAAATATTGGCATTACGGAAAAAAACCTCTCGGCTATCAATTCACTATTAAGTAGTGTACTGGCGGATGCTGTTGTGCTTTACACTAAAACAAGAAAGTTTCACTGGAATGTTTCCGGCAATAGTTTTATGGAGCTGCACGAACTGTTTGAAGACCAGTATAAGCAACTAGAAAAATCTATTGATGAAATAGCAGAAAGAATTAACAAGCTTGGCTTCAAAACACCTGGAACAATGACGGAGTTTTTGCAAACGTCTTCATTAAAAGAAGCGCCGGGTAAATATCCTGATCAAAAACAAATGATAAAGGAGTTGCTGAATGACCACGAAGCAGTTGTAGTGCAACTGCGAAAGCATATTGAGGATAGTGATGAAAAATATAAGGATATAGGAACGGCCGATTTTCTTACAGATCTTATAAGGGAACATGAAACACTGGCCTGGAAGCTAAGGCGCTACCTTTCCTGATTTTTAAATAATGCGTTGCTATGGAATACATCTGACCATTAGGTTTAAAGGTCGAACTACAACAAATAGCTACATATATAATTCTACCAACGATGGCTGACCATTCTTGGGCATTATCCAAAACTATCGAGCAGTTATTTTGCTCCTGCCTTTGGTGGAAATGGAATTACCTTTAGTATAACAGACCCGTAATAAGGCAATAAAAATAAAAACTTAGGCTTTTCTTTCGACAGATAAACTGATTATATCTTCATTTTCTTATTCTTATGCAAAATGCGTTAAAAAAAATCAAGAGCAATCCCAGAATAAAAAATGGATACTTGGCAGGATTTACTTTTTTATTAATTGCCTGTTTAGTTACACTGTATGCCAACCGGCAACTTATAAGGCAATCTGAGCTGGTGGCAAACACTAACAAAAAAGTTACAACTATAGAAGCTTTATTGTCACAGGTTAAAGATGCCGAAACGGGTGTAAGAGGCTACCTCGTTAACCACGACAGCACATTTCTTGAACCTTATACAGGAAGTAAGATAATTGCAGATTCTTTATTTAAAATACTAAGAGAACAGATAGGGAGCAACCGTGAGCAACAAAACCATCTTACGGAACTAAAAACATTAGTGGATGAGAGATATTTCGCTTTGGAGGATAATGTTATTGTATATAACAGGAACAGCAAACGGATTATCGATTCTATTTATTACATACAAGTAAAGGGCAAAAGGGTAATGGATAACCTGAGAAAAAAAGCTACCCTTATACAGGCAAATGAAGCCGGGCAACTAAGCAGAAGAGATGAAAACCTTGCTCAAAACTTTAAGGCGTTGAACATTATAATTATTTCTACGATCAGTATTGCCGTTGCAATTTTGATCTTTGGTTTTATAACACATACAAAAGAAAACCAGGCGCGGCGGCAGGCAGAAAAAAAGATCATTGATTACCAGGCGGAATTAAATTCCCGAATCGAAGACCTGCACAAAGCCAATAAAGAACTCATACAGATACGCAGCCAGGAAAAATTTGCTGCTACCGGCCGTATTGCCAGAACAATTGCTCATGAAGTAAGAAACCCTCTTACAAATATTAACCTGGCCACTGATCAGTTAAAAGCAGAAATAATTAATGCGGATGAGAATAATAGTTTACTGTTTGAAATGATCAACAGAAACAGCCACCGTATTAACCAATTAATATCGGATCTGCTTAATTCTACTAAATTTTCTGAACTCACTTTTAATAGGATCTCGGTCAACGAACTACTTGACGAAACAATTAAAGAGGCAGCAGACAGGATTGCCCTTACGAATGTAAAAATAATTAAGAAATACAGCACTGATATATGCGATGTGACCGTTGATAAGGAAAGAATAAAGATTGCTTTCCTTAATATAATTATCAATGCGCTGGAGGCAATGGAGAATAGACCCGATGGCAAGTTGATAATGGAAACAAAGGGGGAAAATGACAAATGTAAAATAATATTTACAGATAATGGCCCCGGTATGGACGATGAATCACTGTCGAAATTGTTTGAACCTTACTTTACAAATAAGCCTAATGGAAATGGATTGGGTCTTACCAACACTCAGAATATTATCCTAAACCACAAAGGAGATATAACTGTGCAAAGCAAGAGAAATGGAGGAACAAGTTTTATTATTACACTTGATTTTGCAAAGTAGTCTGTAAAAATTGTGGAGTTTATTCCACAAACAGGGTAAAAAAGTAATCAATCTTCAGTACGACTTAGTAGAACATCAATTATATTATTTACCTCCGTAATGGTAAAAGGCTTGGAAAGAAAGAAATCGGCCCCGTTGCTATATGCCCTGGAACGATCCTGAGGAGTATCATGTGCAGTGATCATTATTATTTTTAGGTCAGGATTACTATTCTTGATTTTTGTAATGAAGTTAATACCATAGCCATCCGGCAGGCGATTATCTAATAACAAAATCTCCGGATCCTCCTGCTGAATACGGGTTTCAGCGGCGGCAAGAGAATGAACATAGGAAACACTGAAATTTCTTTTTGTAAGATTCCGGCTTAAAAAATAACAGATATCTACTTCATCATCTACTATCAGAATTTTAGCTACGGACGTCATGGCTGAATTAAATACACTCACTTTCAATCTAGTTTACACTTTCTATTATAGTCGCAAGAAATCTGCCATATATGATTTCAGGTGAAACCCACGAATTCAGGCATCTTCTTTGCTATTTGGGACTTACAAGCTTTAAAAAAGGGAATATATTTTCTCATTGTGATATAAGTTTTCAATTATAATTTTACTGTCTGAGTACCAATATTTTTCAAATCTTTTTTAAATAAATATTGACGAACCAATAATCAATAGCAAATGAAAAAAATACTGATTATCGATGACGACGCCGACATGTGTCGACTGCTTAGCCACTTCCTTCAACGGAAAGGATTTGAAACAGATTCGGCTCCTACAGCAAGTAAGGGCTTGGCAAAGTTTGCAGAAGGTCATTTCGACCTTGTTTTATGCGATTTCAGATTGGGAGAAAAAGATGGAAGGGATGTGTTGCAGGAAATAAAAAAACAAGATCCTGCGGCAATTGTAATCATAATTACAGGTTATTCTGATATTAAAATGGCCGTAGAGGTAATGAGGTATGGAGCGTTTGATTACATCACTAAGCCTTTAATACCAGAAGAGATACTTAACCTGATCAATAAAGCCCTGACATCAAGAGAGCCATCGGCTACAAAGCCTGTACAAGACAATAATACCAACACAACAGCCTCACCAACGTGGAATGCAAAAAAAATAATTCTGTCATCAGAAGAATATTTAGTAGGCGTTTCGCCAAAGACAACAGATGTGTATAAACAGGTAGCATTGGTGGCACCTACAGAATATAGCGTAATCATCTACGGCGAAAGCGGAACAGGGAAAGAAGTAATTGCACAAACTATTCATGACTCAAGCAACCGGAAAAACAAACCATTCATGGCGGTGGACTGCGGCACATTATCAAGAGAGCTTGCCGCGAGTGAGTTGTTTGGCCATATAAAAGGATCATTTACCGGTGCATTAGGCGATAAAGAAGGAATGTTTGAAGGAGCGGATGGCGGTACTTTGTTTTTAGATGAGGTATCTAACCTGCCGATGGATGTACAGATCACTCTTTTGCGGGTAATACAGGAAAGAAAATTTAAACGGGTAGGAAGCAATAAAGATCTACCTGCAGATGTACGGGTAATTGTAGCATCAAATGAAAACCTTCAGGATTCTTACCGGAAAGGAAAGTTCAGGGAGGACTTATATCACCGCTTCAATGAATTCTCTATTTCACTTCCACCTTTGCGGGAACGAAAAGAAGACATTGCTTTGTTCGGAGCATTTTTTCTTGATAAAGCCTGCAAAGAACTTGGTAAACAATTAGAAGGGTTTGATGAAGAAGTAATGCAACTTTTTCAATCGTATAGCTGGCCGGGTAATTTGAGGGAATTCAGAAATGTGATAAGAAGGGCAGCGTTATTAACTCCTTCAGGACTGATCACAGCAAATGTGCTGCCTTGGGAAATAATTGGAAACCTTGGAAAAGAAGCAGAAGCCCCTGCTGCAAGTAATGGTAATGGCCACATCATTCATTCACATCCGCCAAGAGATCTAAAGGATGCTACTTCACAGGCAGAATATGAAACCATCATGAACGTATTGAAAGAAGTAAAGTTTAATAAAACAAAAGCCGCTGAACTTTTAAAAATAGACCGTAAGACATTGTATAATAAAATGCGTCAGTACGAAGAGTCAAACCAATCAAGGAAACACGATGTCTCTGTCAAATAACAGATTATAACTATACCCTATCCTATCAGCATTTTCTGAAGTAATGATCAAGATTTTTTTCTTGATCATTACTTTTTTTAGTCCTTATATATACTACTATATTAAAAATCTTTCATGATAGTAGGCTAGATCATGAGTAGTAATTTTCCCGAATTGGTATTTTTTTCCCGTGTTTATGTATCCAAAACATTGCTTATGAGCACAAAATATTAATGGCATTGTTTTTACAATATCATTACTGCAAACTAATTTATAATAAATAAAATTTAATGTTTATGGCTAACACTCAAACAGACAACACTAAAAATGTCAACCCACAAGGAAGTGGTGCAAACAGTGCTACTGCTGAACCTCAAAAAGAAAGGGATCAAAAAAATAATCCTCAATACCGGGATTCAGACAGCGAAGATCAATCAACAGTTACCAACCAGGATTCTAAGATCATTAATAAGGATGAACCAATGAGAAAAGATCCAAAGGCTCAGGATGAAACAAATGATGATGAAGATGTTGATGAAAAAGGCAGGGTGGAAAATTATAAAGATGACCATGAAATAGATATGCCAACTCGGGATTCAGAAAAAACAGAAAAGAAGATTCCTAATATGGAAAGATAAAAGATAGTAGTATTGGATAAGGTATGGAGTGGTCATTTACTGGAGCAGTTTTTAAGTGATCACTCCTATACTATTTTTAGCCAGTACTAAACTTACGCCATTTCATTACCCAATTGTTTTTTAAAGAACTCATCAAAATAAAAAAGGTCTCATAAACTGCCTGTTTACAAGACCCTCTCATTTTTTTCGTGACCGCGTCAGGATTCAAACCTGAAACCTTCTGATCCGTAGTCAGATGCTCTATTCAGTTGAGCTACGCAGCCAAGGCCGGCAAAAATAAGACAAATAGGCTTGTGTGCCAAACAAAGAATTGATCTTGATTACGAAGTATAATTTTTTTTCCTGCAAAATTCTTGTGTTAATCTGTTCTAAAATTAATAAGCCTGCATTTCAAAAAAACAGTGTTTTAAATAACTGCTTATTACCCTCCTTTTCAGGCTATAATTTCTTCTAAAATCTGTTGATAACTAATAGAATTTTTTATTTGGACTGAAAGGCCTGAGCCTGTATTTTTGCACTCCTTTTTAGGAAAGGTTGATCTCGTAGCTCAGTTGGTAGAGCACAACACTTTTAATGTTGGGGCCCTGGGTTCGAGTCCCAGCGGGATCACAGCTAAGCTTCACAATTGTGAGGCTTTTTTATTCTTGTCCTGGCTGTTTTAGCTTCCATCCTGTCTTTGCTTTTTCCTCATCTACTATTTTCTTTACATCAGCCAGTAATTTTTTAGCATCATAAACAATTCCGTCTTTGATCGTATACTTCACACCGCCAACACGAACAGATTTATTTTCCGCATTCAATCGTATTGCACCAGTTCCATAAAGTACTTGTAAATTTTCTAACGGATTTGCATCGACAATAACCATATCTGCGAGTTTACCCACTTCAATAGTTCCAAGATCTTTATCTACCCCTAAAGCTTGTGCTCCATATAAAGTTGCTGAGCGGATAACTTCTAATGGATGAAAACCTGCTTCACGCAATAACTCCAGTTCGCGAATATATCCAAAACCATAGGTTTGATAAATAAATCCGTTATCGCTTCCTGTTGTTACACGACCGCCACGATTTTTGTATTCATTTACAAATGTCATCCACAAACGATAATTTTCTTTCCATTCTATTTCCTGCTCTGTTCCCCAATTGAACCAGTATGAACCATGTGAATTACGATTGGGTTCATAAAATTTCCATAGAGATGGCAATGTATAATCTTCATGCCATTCCAATCTTCTTGTTTTATGCAGGTCGCGACTGGCTTCATAAATATTAAATGTAGGATCGAGTGTAAAATCCAAGCCCAGTAATTCATTCATTACTGCATTCCATTTTTCGCTGTAAGGTTTTGCAGCTTGTTTCCAAAGTTTACCAGCTTCCTCAAAACGATGTTCTTCATTTGCATAATTATAATCGAGCGGATAATTCTGAACAGTTTGCTTTTCGAACATTGCTTCTGGTAATCCATACCAATGTTCCATTGATGTAAGCCCTGCTTTTGCAGAATTCACAACATTCCATTGCGCTACACTCATCTGCATATGATGGCAACAACTGCGTAATCCTAATTTTTTATTTTCACGGATAGCGGCATCCATGATCTGTGGCGCAGCTCCAAAAAATTTAATACCATCAGCTCCTTTCTTTGCGTTTTCATTTACCCATTCTCTTGCTTGTTCAGGCGTAGTGATGGTTTGCTTTGCTCCTTGCCCGAAAGCTGTGTAAGCAAAAATCCGCGGAGCAGTTATTTTGCCTTCATTGCTTTTTTGCTTTTCATCGAGTACCCAATCCAATCCATTGCCACAACTCGGGTCACGGATTGTAGTAATGCCATGCGCCAGCCAGAGTTTGAATACATATTCAGCAGGAGTGCCTTGTGCTGTTCCTCCAATATGTCCATGCATGTCTATCAACCCTGGTAACATATACATACCATCACATTTCAGTTCCTTTCCTCCCTCTTTCAACTTTGGTCTGCTGGCTTCATTGATCGGCATTCCCGGACTGCCAACTCCTGCGATCTGAACGATCCTATTTTTTTCAATTACAATATCCATCGGACCGATGGGAGGTGCACCGTTTCCATTTATCAATATAACACCACGAATGATCAATTGCGGCCATGGTCCATCACCCTCTTTTACTTCAGGTGCTTTTTTTATTTGTGGAAACGATTTGGTAAAAAATAAAATGCAGATAAATACTAAAAATATTTTTCTCATAGCAGTTGATTGAAAAAGAAAATTACTTCAAAGGAGTTCTTTGAACAAATAAAAAAATTACAGGCACACTACTGTCCTGTATATTTTTTTACGAGATCGACAAATGGTTTGAAATTTTTTAGGCTAACGAGATCAGGATCTGTGATCAGGCTTTCATAATCTTTGAAGCCTTTATCAATTGCCAGTTGCAAATAACGAACTGCTGGTTCTTTCTTATCACTTAGTGCATAACTGCAGGCCAATTGGTAATGCAAGTTGGCGTTGCGTGGTTCAAGTCGTACTCCTTTTTCAAGATAGACGATGGCAGAGTCAAATTTACTCATTGAATGATACAACAAACCAAGATTAGACGCTGCTTTCGGATAAGTAGAATCCATCTGCACAGCCCGGATATAGTAAAGCGCTGCAGAGTCATTTTGTTCAAGTCGCTGATAGGATGCACCGATACTATTTACCACCTGCACTGAAGAGTTATCTAACGCCAATGCCTTTTTATAATAAACAATTGCTGAATCAAAAACTTTCAGATCATAAAAATAACCGCCAACGCTTGCATAAACTGTTGCACTTGCGCCTCCTCTCCTTGTTAATTGTTTCTGATAATAATATCCCGCTGAATCCAGTTGATTCATCTGCTTAAAGACGGATGCAAGATTAAGATTAGCATACGTATTATCAGGATCGAGAGTGATCGCTTTGCGCAAATAAATTCTTGCCGAGTCCAGTTTTTTGTTTTCCCGCAGGAATACTAATCCAATATGTCCATAGGTATTGGCATTGGATGGATCATAAGCAAGCGATTTGCGCAGGTAGGTTCTTGCCGAATCATATCGCTTCAAATCAAGGAAGGCCAAGCCGATCTCATTCAATGAGCCAGAGTTTGCATCATTAAATCCGCGGTTATCTTTCAGGAAGTTCGTAACAGAGTCAACCTGGTCAAGTTCTTTGAACAAACGCATCAGGTTATTATAAGCTGGCAGGTAATCTGGACGTATTTGCAATGCCCGTTTGAAATAGCTTTTCGCAGAGTCATACTTTTTATCTTGTTTAAATACCACACCGAGATTATTCAGGATAATATTATTTCTCGGCTCAAGATTAATTGCTTTCTGAAAATAACTATAAGTACTATCCAATTGCTTTTGCTCTCTGAACACAAGACCAGTATTGATCAGTGAAAATGCAGAAAAAGGATTTACAGCCAATGCCTGCCTGTAATACGCTTTTGCAGAATCATATTCTTTTGTTTCAAAGAAAATTCTTCCCATGTTATTATAGGACTCTTCATAATTAGGGTCAAATAAGATAGCCCGCCTGTAATACACTTTTGCAGAATCATATTCTTTTAACTGTTTGTAAAAATTACCGATATAGATATTTACAGTTGCTTTATCCTGGTAGTTGACAAATGCTTTGTCAAAATAAACCCGTGCTGAATCATACTGTCGCTTTTCAATAAAAGCTTTGCTCATACCATTATAGGCATTGATGAACTTCGGATCAAGCGTTATACTTTTTCTGAAATAAATAATAGCAGAGTCATATTTTTTTCGGCTCATATAAATCCAACCGATATTATTTGTAGCATAAGTATTTTTTGGTTCTATTATCAAAGCCTGCCTGTAATTATAAATAGCAGAGTCCGCCCGGTTCAATGTTTGGTAATAACTTCCTAAGTCAACCCATGCATCAGAAATGGTCGGATCCAAATCAATTGCCCGACGATAATATTTTGTAGCAAGATCCGGCTGGGCAAGACTGCGGTAAGAAAATGCAAGGTTCAGATAGGGATATCTCCATTTCGGCGCCTTTGCAATCGCTTTTAATGCATAATAGATCGAACTGTCGTAACGTTGGTTGTCCATATGCAATGATGAAAGTGTGTTCATCAGGTAGGCAGCATCCTTTTCAGTAGTAATAGCGGTATAAGCATATTGAAATGCTCTTTTGATATCAACTGTTTTCCTATCCCTGCCGAAATAACCTCTTGCTTTAAAAAAATACATCCTGCCGGTTAATGATTTTGCATACTGCGGATCATCAGGTTCAATCAATTTTATAGCTTTCTCCAGCATCAACCCCACTTCATAGAATTCCTGTCGTGCAATTTTTTCCATCCGGTCAAGACTTGAACTCCCTTCCCCTCCCTCATCTTCTACTGTTTCCGACATCTGGCTTCTTATCTTTTGAATCGTCGACGCATCCTTACAATCAAGATAAAGATTGATTTTTTCCTGTGCCACATTCACGAACTCAGCAGCAAGTGTTGACTGTGCATCCGAAGTATATGGATCACCTGGATATTTTTTTACCATCTGCTCATAATAGTACTCAGCAGATTTATCACCCGTCAGTTTATTTTCTTTTATGGCTTTGTTGAAAGCATTGTACGATTGTATCAATACGGTATCCTCATAAAAATGTCTGTACTTATATCTGGCTTGAAATGCATTCCCCCCCGATTTTAAATATTGATCCTTTACTTGTATCCATTTACGCAAATAAGCAGTGTCGATCTGTGAGATCATCGGATCCTTTGTCTCCGGACAGCAGATATAGGGTTCCTGTTTTTTATGAAATTTTGTCATCGCAAAAGAGGGAACGTTCTTATCAATATATGACTTAAGCTCATACAGTGATACCTTCTTATCTTTTGATTCATCTGCTGAGCCGTTTAATCCGTCCACTAGAAAATAAGTAAAGAGACCATGACCCGTTCCGCCAATCTTTCCATCTTCAAATGATTCCTGTCCCGCACCAGTTGCAAGCATGGTTATTTCACCAGATGATTTTTGAGTAATCGCCTTTGTAAGTGCTGCCTGGCCATCTTTACCACCGGGCAGCTCATTACTACGACAAGCATCCATGATAAAGTACACTTCTACTCCTTTACCGGTCATTTCCTCAATACGACTTTTCAGGTTATATAACTGAATGCTACCCCCGGCGAGATAATTGTTCTTATCGCCTGCCGGGTTAGTTTCATAAGTAAGAAAGAAAAATTCATCTTCATCAATTGCATCTCCATGTCCGGCGAGATAGATAAAAAGTCGGTCCTTGTCTCGCAGGCTTTTTGCCTTCAGCCATTTATTCCCTTTGCTCCAGAAATTCGTGGACATAGCCTGCTCATTCAATAGCATAAAAATATTGTCATCGCTCAAAGAGCCGCCGGCAGGAGATTTTAAAAAATCATGGAACAATTCGGCATCCTTATCTGCGTACTGAAGCTCACGAACATATTTGTATTTGGAAATACCAAGGATAATTGCAAAGGTCTGAGGCCCGGTAATAGTTGAGTCACGGAGCTTGGGTGGAGCCTGCGCATGTAAATACTTGACTTGCAACAAGCCGAGTAAGAGAAGCAAAATAACAATGGAACCTTTTTTTGCCATAAATTAGCCTTCGAATTTACTGATTTGCGCAGACAATCTATACCACAAAAGTGGTAATCTGGCCTTTTGGCCATTTCATATTCAGTTTTCCATATAGTTTTGTTCAAAATCGGTTAAGCATAGTTCCATTCATCAAGGCTTAATAGAAGCATCAATGATGAACGGAGCGTCGCCACTAAAGTTAAATCGGAGTTAATGCTGCCGGGAACCAAAAATTAAAAATGAAGCTACCATTTCACAAACGCATTTTCCATCATTCCAAAAGGTATGCAAGACATCTTACAAAATATCTCTACGAAAGAGATACGATTTTTGCTACCCTTTCAGTGTTCATATTCCTGTTTTTGCTGGGCATAATACCTATCAATTTCTATGTGCTGAACCCGATGAAAATGGCCCTGAAGGATTTTGATTTTAATGATATTGCTTATGCAAAAACTCATAAAGATGATGGTATAAAGATTGACAGGCGGATTGTAATAGTTAACATTGGTACATTGGACAGGGCACAAATGGGATTCCTTATCGAAGCTGTAAATGCATATAAACCCAAAGTGATCGGGCTTGATACTTTTTTTGAAGGTGAGAGGGAATCTGAAAAAGATTCAATCTTAAGAGAAGCATTCAGAAAAACAAAAAACCTCGTAGCGGTAAGTGTGGCCGAAGCTGATGAACATGGTAAGATAAAGATCAAGAAAAACAATTTTGATGATGTACTTCCCAAACGTGGTTATGCCAACCTTGTCGGCGAAGATGTAGGTACCATACGCTATTATGCTCCATTCGATGATATAGACGGTAAAAGGTACCCTCAAATTACTTCTGCAATCGTAAAAGAATACAACGATACCACCTATAAGAAATTAGAAAAAAGGCATAAGGAGGTGGAAACAATAAATTATACCAGGACGGTAAACAATGAGGACAAAAAGAAATACCAGGTAGTTGAACCTGAGGAATTGTTTGCAGATGGAATTGATACTAATATGCTCAGGGGAAAGATCGTTCTTCTTGGCTATATTAATCTTGATCCCAATAATATAGAAGATAAAAAGTTTACCCCCATGAATAGCAAATTCTATGGTAAACAGCACCCGGATATGAATGGAATCATCGTTCAGGCAAATATTATCTCGATGGTTCTGGATGGAGAATACGTTAATAAAATGCCGGCATGGGTAGCCTGGATATTTGCCCTTTTGATTGGCTGGCTGCATATGTCCCTTTATATCCGGTTTTACCTTGAGGATCATATCTGGTTTCACCTGGTCGCTAAGCTTACCCAGGTGTTTTCAGTGATATTTTTTGCGTATCTTGGCATGATTATTTACGATAAGTTCAGAGTAAGGCTGGAAATGAAGTATACGCTGTATGTAATCGCCCTTGCTGTTGACGTGATTTACTTCTACGAAGCCTTAGTTACCTGGATGCACAAAAAATTTGGTTATGCAACCATTTTCGGCCACCATCATCATGAACATGGGACAGAAGAAGCCCATCACCCTGCTGTACATTCAACACATGAACAACATACAAATACCCACGAGGCCCATTAAACAAAACTAACGAACATGAAAAAACTCTTCTTCCCGCTTACAATTTTACTGGCTACCTCTGCTGCTGCACAGGAGAACCAGTTTGTAGTTTACAGTGTAAAAGGAAATGTAACTGTGGTACAGAACAACGCTGAAACAAAAGCAAAGATCGGGACCATTGTTACCAGTGGATCCACCATTAAAGTACCGCAGGGTTCATTTGCTACATTGATCTGCAATGAGACCCGGGCATTTTCTCTTAACAAAGCCGGCAATTATAATACCGCCAGTTTTAAAGATTCCTGCAAAGTCGGAGGTGGCTCCCTTAGTTCCAACTACATGAAATATGTATGGAATGAAATGACCAAGCCGAAAGGCAGTCCCGAAAAAAACAGGAAACAGTATATGAACAATGTAGGTGCTGTTAGCCGCGGTATCAACAATGTATGGATAGACCCGAAACTGGATACGGTAAATTATGTTTCCGGTACAGTGCCGCTTTCATGGAAAGCTTTTACCGAGTCTGAGGAATTTGAATTCAAATTATTTGAATCAGCTACCGGTGGCGAACCCATTCATTCAAAAGTTGTGATGAAAAAGCATGTTGATATTAAAGATATCCTGACCATTATTAAACCTGGCAAAACTTACTATTGGACAGCCATGGTAAAAGGCGAAGAAAATGAAGACAGGAAATTATTGAAATATTGGACAAAAGAAGAATATGCTATTTATTACAACAGCATAAAAAATGCAGGCCCTGCTGCTGAATCAGATGGTGAAAAGAATTTTCGTATTGCCTTCATACTGGAGGAAGCACATTTCCTGGCCGAAGCTTATGACCATTATTTAAAAGCAACACAGTTTACACCTGATAATGTTTTTTTCCGCTCTACATTTATGTCGTTTAAAAAAGATTACGAGATCAAATAAAATAAGAGTGAAAAGATATAGTGGGTCCCGCTTCGGCGGGACTTATTTTTTTATGAAAGGTGTTGCTGATACCCTTTGTTTCCTTAGTTTAGCCCCGCATTAAATTAATTACTATGAAAAGAATATTTGCACATGCTTTGTTCCTGCTTGCCGTTTCATCGCAGGCACAGATGAAAGCGGATGATGTAAAAACATTTACATTGAAGAACGGAATGAAATTCCTTGTCATCGAGGACAATTCAATTCCTAATGCCAATATGTATATGTTTTACAAGGTAGGTAGCCGAAACGAATACCAGGGTATTACAGGTCTCTCCCATTTTTTTGAACACATGATGTTTAACGGTGCCAAAAAATATGGTCCGAAAATGTTTGACCAGACTATGGAATTTAACGGCGGCGCCAATAACGCTTATACAACAGAGAATGTAACGGTGTACACCAACTGGTTTCCATCTTCAGCAACTGAGGTGATCTTCGATCTGGAAGGTGACCGCATTTCCAGTCTCAGCATTGACCCTAAAATGGTGGAGAGTGAAAGAGGTGTTGTAATAAGTGAAAGAAGCACTGGTCTTGAGAATTCACCATGGAATGTACTTTTTCAAACTGCACAAGGTGTAGCGTTCTTAGAACATCCTTATCATTGGCCGGTAATCGGATACCTGGACGATATGAAGAATTGGAAACAAGCTGACCTTGAACGTTATTTTAAAACTTACTACGCACCGAATAATTGTGTAACAGTTATTTCGGGTAATGTAAAGTTTGATGAAGTAAAAAAGCTGGCTGAAAAATATATTGAGCCAATACCTGCACAAGCCGCACCTCCGAAAGTGAACATAGTTGAACCGCCACAAAACGGCGAACGCAGAGTCGTGATGCAAAAAGATGTAGCTACACCCTATATCGGGATTGGCTGGCATGTACCGGAAGCAAAGCATGAAGATTATTATGCGCTAACATTATTAAGCGATATTCTTACCAGTGGACGTTCATCAAGATTATACAGTTCGTTGGTTGATAAAAAGCAACTGGCAACAAATATCTTCGCCAATTTTGGTGAGAGCTTCGATCCTACGCTTTTCAACATTGCAGGTGTAACTGCAAAAAACATCAGCGAACTGGACCTGGAAAAAGCTATTTATGAGGAACTGGATAAAATAAAAAAAGATGGTGTTACTGATAACGAACTACAGAAAGTAAAAAATCAAAAGCTGATGGAGTTTTATGGACAGGTGGAAACAATCAATGGTAAATCAAATAACATCGGCACTTATGAAGTGTTCTTTGGTGATTACCGGAAAATGTTTGATGCACCCGCAGCATTTAATAAAGTAACATCAGATGATATTAAAAAGGTGGTAACAAAATATTTTACCAAATCAAACCGTACGGTAGGAATTTTAAAATCAAATACTGAAGAATAACCAACCTAAAAAGAAATTTTATGCAAAGAATATTTTATATACTGGCTATTTGTTTGTTTACCGGCATTAGTTTAAATGCACAATCGTACAAACTACCGCCTTACGAGAAATTCAAATTGAAAAACGGGCTAACCGTTTATTTGATGGAGCAGCATGAAGTACCCATCATCAGTGTATCGGTAATTTTACCGGCAGGTGCCATTTATGATGGAGAAAAATCAGGCCTGGCATTGTTAACTTCTTTTGCGTTGAAGCATGGCACAAAAAATTTCAACAAACAAAAATTGGATGAAGAACTTGATTTTCTTGGCGCAAGTATAGGCACTTCATCTTCAAAAGAATCAGCAAGTCTTTCAGCAAGAATGGCCACAAAGGATAAAGACAAAGTGTTGAACATGCTTAAAGAAGTTTTGCTGGAACCAACATTTGATGCAGGAGAGTTTGAAAAAGAAAAAAAGCGTTGGCTTGTTACTCTTGAGCAGCAGAAAGAAAGTCCCCGTTCCGTTATCGGTTCTTATTTTGATAAGTTTTTATACGGCGATCATGTATATGGAAATATCGGATCGGGAAAAATTTCAACTGTTACCCCACTTACTGTTGATGACGTAAAGAAATTTTATGCTGAAAATTATTTGCCCGAAGGAGCTGCCATTTCAATTGCCGGTGATTTTAAAATGGCTGAAATGAAAACGACTGTTACCAATCTTTTTTCTGAATGGAAAAAAGGAACTAAGCCACAGGTTAATCTTGCTTCAAAACCAATTACAAAACCAGGTAAGCAACAGGTCTTACTCATTAATAAAGACGATGCGAAAGAAACAACTTTTTATATCGGTGCACCGGGTATCAGCCGAAACAATCCTGATTATGTTTCAATAGATGTGATCAATACATTATTCGGTGGCCGTTTTACATCTATGCTCAATGATGAGCTGCGGGTAAATACCGGTTTGACTTATGGTGCAAATAGCCGTTTCGCTGCACTTAAGAACGGTGGCAGTTTTGTTATTTCAACTTTCACAGCCGGTAAAACAACTGAGCCTGCAATTGATAAAGCACTGGAAGTTTTGGATAAACTGCATAAAGATGGTATCGATGAAAAATCGTTGGCTTCTGCAAAAAATTATGTGAAGGGACAATTTCCTCCACGTTATGAAACAGCCGGTCAGTTAGCTAATTTAATGACCCAAATGTTCTGGTATAATTTTGATGAATCGTTCATCAACAATTTTGAAAAGAATGTTGACGGACTGACATTAGATAAAGCAAAAGAAATAATTGCTAAATATTTTCCTAAGGATAAGCTGCAGTTTGTACTGGTTGGCAAATCAGCAGACATTAAAAAGATAGCAGAGAAATACGGCCCGGTAACAGAAGTGCAGATAAAAGAAGAAGTGAAGAAAGCGTTTTAGATGATAATTGCGCAGATGATAACTGATAGTTAGAAGATAATAGTGCCTCCCTTTTTCGGGAGGCATTTTTTTACAGATGCAGTTACTATCTTTAGCGCAACTAATACCCCTTTAGGGGACAGGGGCATGAAAATACAATTCTGGAGTATAGGGAAAAGTCATGAAGCATATATCAAACCCGGTGTGGAAGAATTCACTCACCGCATCTCTAAATATTATAAAGTTGAATGGAACCTGATACCCGTTCCGAAAAATGCCGGCATGATGAGTGAAATGGATCTGAAAAAGAAAGAGGGTGAAATGATCTTAAATTTCTTAAGCAAAGACGATTATCTTGTCGTATTAGATGAAAGAGGAAAGCTATTAAGCAGCGAAGGACTCGCTGAATTTATACAGAAGAGAGGAAATGAAAGTGTGAAGAGTTTGATCTTCCTGGTTGGTGGTGCTTTTGGAATTGATGATACAGTATTGCAAAGGGCAAATTTTAAATGGAGCCTTTCACATCTTGTATTTCCTCACCAGTTGGTAAGATTGATCTTAGCCGAACAGGTCTACCGGGCATGCACCATTCTTAAAAATGAAAAATACCATCACAAATAAATTATATTTGAAAATCTTTAACCCAACGACTACTTCATGCTGAGCTTAACTGTTATCATCTGCATCCTGACTGTTCTGCTTTCTTTTTCCGCATTTAACAATCACAAACTTATAAATGATCTGATCTTTTGGCCTGCTGAGCTTACAAGACGCAATCAATGGTATCGCTTCATCACTTATGGTTTTATTCATGGCGATTTTATGCACCTGATCTTTAATATGATTGCCCTGTATTCTTTTGGAGAAAGTATTGAAAATTATTTTAAAGACCCGGTCTTGTTTGGGGAAAATGGTGGTCTTGTGTTTCTTGGTTTTTATTTCTCTGCTTTAATAATTTCTGTTATTCCTGATTATTTTCAGCACAGGGACCATTATCATTACCGTGCATTAGGTGCTTCGGGTGCAGTGTCTGCAATTATTTTTTCTGCCATATTGTTTAACCCCATGGGCGGAATCGGTTTTGCATTTTTACCCGGCATCAATATTCCCGGATTTATTTTCGCTGTGCTGTATCTCGTTGTATCAACTATCCTTGCAAAGAAAGGCCAGGATAATATTGGCCATATGGCACATATCACCGGCAGTGTTTATGGATTACTCTTTACTTATCTTGCCACAAAACTCTTTACAGACTATGATGTGATTGATGTTTTCTTGCGCAGAATACAATCAGGATTTTAGTTCCAGTTTCAGAACTGATTTCGTTTTCCCGGTAATTTTAAAACGTTCATCTATCCGGTGACCAACAACCCAGATAATTTTTTTATTACTTTCAATTACCCAAATTTTTTCTTTAGCAGGCTTTGAAAGTTTACTATCAATAAAAAACCGGGAAAGTTTTTTCTTTTTCTTCATGCCCAATGGATAAAAATAATCGCCTTGTTTCCATTTACGAAGAATTAGCGGATAGCTGATCTCTTTTGAATCAAGACATGCAGTTGCATTGCCGGTTGTTGGCTTCTGGCTATTGGTTTCCTCTATATGTAAAATACCTTTTTCGAATCCAACATTTTTATCTTTCTGTTCAATTATAATGATCCCGGATGCTGCAGACTGCACCGGGCTGATGATAAACCAATGACGGTGTTTGATCAACCTGTAATTAAATGACGGGGAATCAATATAACGACCCGATTCGCTTTCGGCTAACTTCAACACTTCAACAATTTGTTTTTCGCCGAACCCAAACTCTGAAATTATTTCATAGATCAATGCCCGGTTATTATAACCCAGTAATTGTTTGATAGGAATATGCCATTCGCTTCCTTTCTCTTTTACCAGTTTCTTTTTTAAACCGGCTACTGATAGTTTGTAAAGTTTTTCTATTTCTTTAAACCTTTCAATATTATCAGCAAGGTTTTCTTTTACCTGGGGATAAACTTTGCTGATGGCTGGAATAATTTCATTCCTGAAAAAATTTCTTGTGTATTTGGAAGATTGATTAGAAGAGTCTTCAACAAACTCCAATTTATTCTCTTTTGAAAACTCCAGGATTTCTTCCCGTGTAAAACAAAGCATTGGCCTTTTGATATGGCCATAAGAAACAGGAATACCAGTCAATCCATGCAAACCTGTACCGCGGCAAAAATTCATCAATACAGTTTCTGCATTATCATCCTTATGATGTGCAGTGAGCAGGTGAGTGGTGAGCGGTGAGTGGTGAATAGGATTCTCAGAATTGCCCGTTGCCCATTGCCCATTGACAATTTCCTCAAACCATTCATATCTTAAAACTCTCGCTGCCTCCTGGATTGATAATTTATTTTCATCAGCATATTTCTGCGTATCAAATTTCTTAACCTTAACCTCAACCTTATACTTTTCTCCCAATGCTCTTACAAACTGTTCATCTCTTTCACTCTCATCTCCTCTTAATTGAAAATTGCAATGAGCAATAATAAAATCGTAGCCAGACTGTTTACATAATTCACAAAGCACAACAGAGTCTACACCACCGCTTACAGCCAGCAGTAACTTATCTTTTGATGAGAAAAGATTTTCGTCTTTAATGAACTGTTGATATCGTTGCAGTAAATTCAAATTTGTTCAATATTGTTCTGAACCCTGAAGAGTGCGACGCAACAAAAGTTCAATAGTAGCAATACAGTTGATTTCATAAATAAAAAATTGTACTCAAAGCATTTTCGATGGTCTAAAAATTTTTCGAACTAAGTTCCCCCTTTAGGGGGACAGGGGGCTAAAAAGTTAACTCCTCATATGCACTTCTCAATTCCCCGAATGCATGATTATCTCCTATTCTTTTTGTTTCCTCCATTCCTTTTTCATAAATCTTAATTGCGTTATCAGTTTCGCCAATTCGTTCCAGCAATTTAGCGAGGTGATAATAACTGCCGACGTAACCCGGCTCTCGTTCCAGTATTACTTCAAATAATTTCTGTGCATCTGCATCATTACCCAGCTTGATATACTCCAGCGCAAGAGCATGCTGCAGAAAACTATCTGCAGGGTTATCTCTAAGCATTTCATTTATTCGCACTATCCTATCCATCTGGAAAAATTATTAGTTATTAATTACTAAATATTAATTGCCCACCCTTATCTTTGCTTTGGTTGCATAAACAACTATTTCTCTGACCTAAATAATCTCACATGAAGATTCTTGTCTGTATAAGCAAAACGCCGGACACAACGGCAAAAATAGCCTTCACCGATAACAACACGAAATTCGATAACAACGGTGTGCAGTGGATCATTAATCCTTACGATGAATGGTATGCATTGGTTCGTGCCATTGAACTGAAAGAAGCAGATGCATCAACGGTTATTCATCTTTGTACAGTTGGTGCTGCTGATGCTGAACCTATCATCCGTAAAGCACTTGCACTTGGTGGCGATGAAGCTTTCCGCGTAAATGCAGACAGTCATGATAGTTTTTATATCGCATCGCAAATTGCTGAAGTAGCAAAACAAGGTGGCTATGATCTGGTCTTTACCGGAAAAGAAACAATTGACTATAACGGTTCATCAATCGGTGGAATGGTTGCGGAACTACTGAACCTCCCCTATGTTTCATTGGCAACAAAATTTGATCTGGCCGGAAACAAAGCAACCATCACAAGAGAGATTGAAGGTGGCGAAGAAGTTTGTGAAGTGGATTTGCCAGTTGTTGTAAGCTGCCAGAAAGGTGTTGCTGAGCAACGCATACCAAATATGCGAGGCATTATGGCTGCAAGAACAAAACCATTGAAAGTAACAGAACCTGCAGCGGTTGATCCACTCACTTCAATAACTAGTTTTGAATTACCACCCGCTAAGGCAGGTGTAAAATTGGTTCCTGCAGATAATCCTGAAGAACTGGTTCGCTTGTTACATGAAGAAGCAAAAGTTATTTAACTAATATCTCAATATCCAATATCTTAATATCACATAACTCTTCAATCAACTCATATGTCTGTTTTAGTTTTTATAGATCAATCAGAAGGCCAGGTAAAAAAATCTTCCTTTGAAGCTTTGACTTATGGCAGCAAATTAGCAGCGCAACTCGGCACAAGTGCTGAAGGAATTATTTTGGGCACAATAAAAGATGATATCGCTGCATTAGGAAAATATGGTGTTTCAAAAATTCATCATGTAAATAATGATGCATTGACCAACCTTGATGCGCAAACTTATACGAATGTGATTGCGCAGGCAGTACAGGCTTGCGGCGCAACTGTAGTTGTGTTCTCAAATAATGTAAATGGAAAAGCAATAGCCCCACGTCTTTCTGCAAAACTGAAAGCCGGATTAATTTCCGGTGCAGTTGGTTTACCTGATACAAGTAATGCCCGCCCGGATGATCCGGTCGGACGGGGTTTTGTAGTGAAAAAAGGAGTGTTCTCAGGAAAGGCCTTTGCAAAGATCGCTGTAAATACAGCTGTAAAAATTATTGCGATACAGCCCAACTCCTTCCAAACAATAGCCGGCGGTGGAACAGCGGAAGTTGTTGCATTCAACGCAACAGTTGATACACCCAAAGTAAAAATAACAGCCATAAATAAAATAACAGGCGAGGTGCCGCTTAGCGAAGCCGAACTCGTTGTAAGTGGTGGCCGCGGATTAAAAGGCCCTGAAAACTGGGGCATGATAGAAGAAATGGCTAAACTATTAGGGGCAGCTACAGCATGCAGCCGTCCGGTTTCCGATGCACATTGGCGTCCGCATCATGAACATGTGGGACAAACAGGGCTTGCCATTGCACCTAACTTATATATTGCAATTGGTATCTCTGGCTCTATTCAGCATCTGGCTGGAGTAAACCGCAGTAAAACGATTGTGGTGATCAATAAAGACCCCGAAGCCCCTTTCTTTAAAGCGGCAGACTATGGAATCGTTGGTGATGCATTTGAAGTAGTGCCTAAAATGAACGAGGCTATAAGGAAATTAAAGGCGCACTAATGAGAGGTTTAAAAATCATTAAAATATGTTGAGTAAAGCAGCTTTTATTAGGCTGCTTTTTTTATTAAAATGACTATTTTCGTGCCGGTTATGAAGAAAATAGAATTGGAAATAGTAGCCCTTTCGCACAGTATTACGCAAACACATTCGTATGCAGTTGTATTGGGAGAGGCAAATGGTGTTCGCCGTTTGCCCATTGTTATTGGTGGTTTTGAAGCACAGGCAATTGCAGTGGCACTTGAAAAAATGCAGCCCAGTCGTCCACTTACCCACGACCTGATGAAAAATTTCATGAATGCTTTTGCACTCACATTGCATGAGATCATCATCTGCGATCTGCAGGAAGGGATTTTTTACTCAAAGCTTGTTTGCTCATCCGATAATGACACGGTGGAGATCGATTCCCGTACATCTGATGCATTGGCGCTGGCCGTTCGTTTTGGCTGCCCTATTTATACCTACGAAAACATTCTCGAGAGTGCTGGCATTGTAATGGAAGACCAGGAAAAAGGCGGCAAAAAGAAAAAAGGACAGGAAGTTGCAGTGGAAGAACCGCAGCATACCGGTAAGGAAGATCTAAAAACAATGACGCTGGATGAACTGAATGAACTCCTGAACAATGTGCTGGAATCAGAAGATTATATCAGGGCCGTTGCTATACGTGATGAAATAAACAGCCGGAAGAAGAAATAATTTTTGTACCGGGCGACATTACTACTATTAAGTTTCTGTTGCGGCGCTCCGTTCAGGGTTCTGTTCTTTTTTCAGCAATTGCGTCGCAGTTTACCCTGAGCTTGTCGAAGGGTCACTCACTTGTACGTTCTTATCGCCACTCAGCATATCCGAATAATCTCTTAATGGTAACATTTCCTAACTGCAAGATCAATCTTGGCTTAAGCATTACCGGCAAACGTCCGGATGGTTACCATAATCTTGAAACAATATTTTTCCCGATTACTATTAAAGATGTTCTTGAAATTATTTCTGCAGATAAAACTGAGCTTACAGTAACAGGAAATGAAATTGATGTTAAGCCCGAAGAAAACATTTGCTTTAAAGCATATCAACTACTGAAAAAAGATTTCCCTGAACTGCCAGCAATAAAAATTCATTTACATAAAACAATTCCATCCGGTGCAGGATTGGGAGGAGGTAGTGCCGATGCATCTTTTATTTTAAAAATGCTGAATGATAAATTTCAGCTCAACTTATCTACCGATCAGCTTATCAGTTACGGGTTACAGCTCGGTAGTGATTGTCCTTTCTTTATCATCAACAAACCTTGTCTTGCCACAGGCCGTGGAGAAATACTGGAAGAAATAAAAATTGATCTGTCAGCTTATAAAATTTTGATCATTAATCCCGGTATTCATATCAATACAGGTTGGGCATTTACACAACTCACTCCTACCCTGCCTGCAAAACCGATTAAAGAAATTATCCAGCAACCTGTCTCAACGTGGAAAGATAAATTGAAAAATGATTTTGAAGAACCGGTATTCAAAAAATATCCTGAAATAAAATCATTAAAAGAAACTCTTTATAACAACGGAGCCATATATGCAGCTATGAGTGGAAGCGGTTCTTCTGTTTTTGGTTTATTTGAAAAAGAGAAAAAGATGAAGATCGATTTCCCTGGAAATTATTTTACAAAAGAGTTATTCTGCTAAAGCAAGTAAGGATTCGAGATCAAGTCTGTCTGTTCCCATTACAAGATTTCCTTTTTCATCAACTGGCCATTCTTCTTTGGGTTTATCCCAATACAACTCTACTCCATTTTTGTCCGGATCATCCATATAAAGAGCTTCTGATACACCATGATCACTTGCACCAGTCAACGGATATTTTGCGTCAATCAATCTCTTCAATGCAATTGCAAGGTCTTTTCTTGTGGGATACAATATTGCTGTATGATAAAGTCCTGCTGTATTTATCGGTGCTGGTCCTGCATTTTTACTGTGCCATGTATTGAGCCCGATATGATGATGATAACCACCAGCCGAAATAAACACGGCGCTATCACCGTAGTATTGCTGAACCTCAAAACCGAGCAGATCCCGATAAAACTTTAACGACCTCTCAAGATCAGCTACTTTTAAATGCACATGCCCGATTCTTGTGCCTGAAGGAATTGTGTAAGCCATATAAAAAATTTAATCTAACTGTATAAACTTATAACCTATTACTTAAAACTCTACGCTTCTTTTCTTATCTTGCATGCAAATGTCGCACAACAAATCATATTTATTCTTATCATTCCTCAAGAATAATCTCGATCTACTCAATCATCGAGGGTAGCCCCTCCTGCCTCCCCAAAGGGGAGGTTCCCGAGCATTCATTATTACTTATCATCTTTTCACTATTATCTTTTTATGACATCAACTATTATGTTATCCGATAAAACACAATATTATTTAGATCTCGAAAAAAAATACGGTGCACATAATTATCACCCGTTGCCGGTTGTGCTTTCAAAAGGCGAAGGTGTTTACCTGTGGGATATAGATGGCAAACGCTATTATGATTTTTTAAGCGGCTATTCTGCCGTTAACCAGGGCCATTGTCATCCAAAGATCTTAAAAGCATTTATAGAACAGGCACAGCAACTTACTTTAACAAGCCGTGCATTCCATAATAACCTGTTGGGTGAATATGAAAAGTTTATCACCGAATATTTTGGTTATGATAAAGTGTTGCCAATGAATACAGGTGTTGAAGCAGTTGAAACCGGTATTAAACTTTGTCGGAAATGGGCCTATGAAGTAAAAGGCATTCAGGAAGGCGAAGCGAAAATAATTGTGTGTGAAGGAAATTTTCATGGTCGTACCACTACTATTATTTCTTTCAGCAGTGATCAGTCTGCAAGAAAAAATTTCGGGCCGTATATGTCCGGATTTATTTCTATTCCTTATAATGATATTCCGGCTTTAGCCGAAGCATTAAAAGATAAAAGTGTCGCCGGCTTTTTAGTAGAACCAATACAAGGTGAAGCCGGTGTGTTGGTACCTGATGAGGGATATTTATCAAGAGCTAAACAGTTATGCGAAGCAGCGAATGCACTTTTCATTGCTGATGAAATACAAACAGGCTTAGCAAGAACAGGTAAAATGCTTGCCTGTGACCATGAAAATATAAGACCTGATATTTTATTGTTAGGGAAAGCATTAAGCGGCGGCATGTTGCCAGTGAGTGCAGTGCTTGCTGATGATGAAATAATGATGACAATAAAACCCGGCGAACATGGAAGTACATATGGTGGTAATCCATTAGCAGCAAAAACTGCAATAGCTTCCTTACAGGTTTTAAAAGATGAAAAAATGATAGGGAATGCAGAAACAATGGGTATAATACTGAGAGGTGAATTAAAGAAACTGGATTCCCGGCATATCAGCATCATTCGTGGAAAGGGTTTGCTGAATGCAATTGTTATCAATCATCCAAATAAAGAGGCGGCATGGGATCTCTGTCTTGAACTAAAAGAAAATGGCCTGCTTGCAAAACCAACGCATGGCGATAAAATTCGTTTTGCCCCTCCACTTATAATTACAGAAGAACAAATAATGGAATGTGTTGAAATTATTGGAAAGAGTCTGAAAGTGCTTGATTAGATCAGCTCTTCTGCTCTTGTTTTATTTCAATATCAGGGAAAAAAGAAGATATAAGCATAACACCTGATGCAAATAACATTAGCCATAATCCTATTTGAGAAACGGGACATTCACCGCCTGCGCAAGCAGTGAGTAAAAAATAATTTTTAGCGGCCCAGGCAACATTTATTGCAACCACCAAAAGATTAAACCGTTTGGCCCATAATTTTTGAATGAACGATAATAGCAGGAAGAAAAAAGCAAAGATGAAATGAAAATAACCGGGCTTACCATAATTAGTTCCTGTTGCATCTATACCGCTTACTGTAATGGCTTTTGATTCAATGATCACCCAGGGTGTAAAACAGGAAACGATCAGCAATATTGCTGCTATCACTCCAATCCATTTCATTTTCTTGTTCATGTTCTAAGAATTATCTGTTTTGTATTTCCTGCGAAAATAAAAATATAATGGGATACCAATGGCAGTAAGTACCAGGCCAATTACAGAATTAATTGTATTCGATTTACCCATATTGTAGTTCTTAATATCATTATACAAGGTCATTACGAGGTAAAAGGCATTAAAGATGATAACAATAATAGGTACCCACGGATAGCCCCAGACTTTATAAGGCCGTTCAGCATCCGGCATCCTCTTTCTTAAAATAATAACTCCGGCTACCAGCATCAGGTTAAACAGCCACACAATAAAAATATAGAGATCGGCAAGAATAGTAAATGAACCGCTCAATACGAGAATAAGCATCCATACAAAATGAATAAGAAAAGCATTACCCGGGGTCTCGTATTTTTTGTTGACGATGCCAGTCGATGCAAAAAATCTGCCTTGCTCGGCCATTGCAAATGTCATACGTGGTGATGTAAACACATTTCCATTTGAAGTGCCAAGTACATTTATACAAATCAATCCTGCAACAATTCCACCGCCAATAGTACCAAATGCAACCATCATTGCATCCGTGGCTACCAATGAAGATTTTGCCATTACACCAACGGGCAGTATATACATCATTGCCGCAGTAATGAGAATGTAAACGATCATACAAACAATAAGCCCCATAATAAGACTTCGGGGAATATTTTTTTTCGGATTTTTTATTTCACCACCTATTGTCAGCATTATACTGTATCCGTCAAAAGCCTGTAAGGCGCCATTACAGGCAGCCACCATCGCAGCCACCAAAGCAAAACCTACGGGTTTTATTCCATGATCCTCTATAATAAAATTTTGCAAACTTCCTTTTCCTGAAAACAATAAACCAAAAACAATAAATAAGATCGCAAGCATTTTTGCATATGTAAGATAACGTTGCAAAGCTCCGCCGGCTTTAGTACTGTAATAGCCAACCAGGGATAAAAGTCCCAGTACAATGATTGTAAAAATTTTTACTCCAAAATTCTGTAGTGGAAAAATGTCGCCCATCATTGGGAGATGAAAACTTACTGATTGTTCAACAGCTTCCGAAAACCGCGGAAGCTTTACAAAATATTCAAAGTACTGACCGATTATAAAAGTAACAGCAGCAGTGCCGGCAGTATTGATCACGGCAAAATTTGCCCAGCCAAAAAGATAACCCCAGAAATCGCCATAGATCTTTTTCATGTACACATACTGGCCTCCTGTTTCGGGCATCATTGCCCCAATTTCAGCAGTGGACATGGCGCTTAATAAAGTAATAGTGCCGGCAATGATCCATGCTAACATTATTAAATAAGGAGAACCTAATTGCCCGGCCATTTCCGCCGGACGCATAAAAATACCGGAGCCGATAACTCCTCCAATAACTAACGATGCAGCAGTAGTAAAACTGATTGTTCTTTTTAATTCAGTGGTTGGTGGCATGAGCAGGGAAGATAAGGAAGAACAGTGTTACAAAAGAAAACCCCGTCCCGCTTGAAGCGGGACGGGACATTTAAATTATTTTTTCACTTCAGTTGGCTTCAACCCGAATATCTTGCCCTTCGATAAACGCAGGACTGCTCGACATACTCCCGGCCCGGATGCTAGTTTTTCCCGGAAGATTAACAGGTACGGAAGGATAAAGATCGTTTCACTAAGATAATTTCATTTCTCATTTGGCACAAACTCACAGTTCATTTTTTTATTCATAAACAAAAAAAATAATTGATATCAACTCAAAACCCGAAATAATGAACCAGCTTTCGTATAACTACGATATTAACCAGTCCTCAGAAAGCTAAATAGTATCTCAGTTTGAAAAAATTGAACCACATAGAAACATAGTTACATAGGCTTTCACATAGATGGTCTATGTGTCTCTCACTATTGTGGGCTATGTGCCTATGTGGTTCAAAAAGTATTTCACAATAAACAGAAAGCTACCTGCTAACTTCTGTTTATTTAAAATGGCTAACTTGTTTTAAAATAACAGCATGAAGAATGTACTGCTTGCCCTTCTCATTTTTCCTTTTTTAAACTTTCAAAACAAATCCGTTTCACTTTTTAATGGTAAAGACCTAACAGGCTGGACAATTCATGGTACTGAGAAATGGTATGTAGAAAAAGGACAGCTTGTTTGCGAAAGCGGACCCGATAAACAGTATGGTTATCTCTCCACTAATAAAAGCTATAAAAATTTTGTTCTCAATCTTGAATTCAAACAGGAATCGAATGGCAACAGTGGCGTGTTTTTCCGTTCTTCTATTGAAGGCACTAAGATCAGCGGCTGGCAATGCGAAGTGGCGCCAAAAGATCATTTTACCGGGGGCATTTATGAATCATATGGCCGGGGTTGGCTGATAAAACCTAACCCACTGCATGAACGTTTTTTAAAAACCGGCAAATGGAATAAGCTGAAACTACAGGTAAATGGCGACGAAGTAACAACCTGGCTGAATGGCCATATGATGGTACAATTCAACGATGAAAAAATTGGTAAAGGCAATGGGTTTATAGCTTTGCAGATACATGATGGAGGTGGAATAAAGGTGAGATGGAAGAAAATTATGATTGAAGAACTGCCGTAATTCGATCCTCTTGTTAATGTTAAATGTCACCCCTAAACTTTCAGGGGCAACCGGGCCCAACTTCACTTCGTTTTATCTAAACTAAATCTTAACTTTAGTTACTCAATCCGGTCTGTGCATAACATCACTAAACAAAATATTAAAGCCATAAAATTGTTGCACCCGGCCATACTCTCATTTTTTCTATTCACTGTTTTTTTTCAATCTAAATTAACTGCTCAATGTCCTCCCAATATTGATTTTGAAAACGGAAGTTTTAGCGGATGGACATGCTATACCGGGAATACAGTTGCTTTAGGTAATTCAACAAATGCAATAAATCTCTTTCCGTCCGGTGGCCCGGTACCCAATTATCATACAATGTACTCTGCTGCCAATGATGCAGGTACCCTGGACTTTTATGGTGGCTTTCCTGTTATGTGTCCAAACGGAAGCGGCTATTCTGTAAAACTTGGAAATACTATGGGTGGTGCAGAAGCAGAAGGTATCTCCTATGAATTTACGATACCTGCCGGCCGCAATACTTATTCTTTGATCTATCATTATGCAGTCGTATTCCAGGATCCGAATCACCTCGATTTTCAACAACCACGACTGGTGCTGGAAGTAACCAATGTGACCGATAATCAACGTATCGATTGTTCCTCCTTTACTTTTTTTCCGAATGGCTCACCACTACCAGGATTTTTTCAATCGACTAATGGCGATTCTACTGCCGTTTGGTGCAAAGACTGGTCAGCAGTTACGATCAACCTGAATAACCAGGCAGGAAAAACGATTCGTTTGTTTTTTAAAACGGCAGATTGCACATTCCGCCGCCATTTCGGTTATGCTTATATCGATGTAAATACGGAATGCAGCAGCGAATTTGTTGGCGCCACTTATTGCCGCGATGATACAGCAGTAAATGTAGTAGCTCCTTACGGATATCAATCATACACATGGTATAACAATACTTTTACTCAAACATTAGGTAGTACGCAGCATATTCGTTTCAGTCCGCCACCCGCGGTAGGCACTACCATTGCCGTTGAGCTGATACCCTATAATGGTTATGGCTGCCTGGATACCTTATATGCCAGGCTGGTCGATACCCTTACGCTTAGGGCCAATGCAGGCGAAGATGTACTCTCATGCAATAAAAATCCTGTAATGATCGGCGGCAATTCTAAGCCCGGAGTAGTGTATACCTGGAGCCCGGATGTGGGATTATCCAATCCGGACATTTCAAACCCAAGGGCCAATCCTCCTAATACAATGTTATATGAATTGACGGTACGCAGCACGGGAGGTGGCTGCATGAGTAAAGACTCGGTTCTCGTTACTACTTCGATCATAGATAGTAGTATGCAGGTAATTGGGAAAACAAATTTCTGTGTTACTACTGGCGATAGCGCTGTGTTTCGTGTGCAACCAACCGACAGTATTCAATGGTATGTAAATGGCAACCCGGTTATCGGAGCTAATAATACAAGATACAGGGCCAATATATCGGGCACCTATCATGCAATGTTGTATACCGACGTAGGTTGTGCAATATCTACAAGGACTGAAACGGTATTAATAGAAACACCGCGGTCACCTGTTATTTATCCTATTCAATATGCAGTGATAAATAACCCGATTGACTTAACTGCGAGAAATTTTGGAGTAAGTTATTTATGGAAGCCACCCATTTACCTGGATCATGTAAATATTATCAATCCGCAATTCAACAGTCCATTGACTGACGAAGAATTTATTTATACAGTTACCATTACTACCTCTGGTGGTTGTGTAACTGTTGATACGCAAATTGTAAAAACAATTAAAGAAGTAAAAGTTTATATACCCACAGCATTTACTCCAAATAATGATGGCCGGAATGATCTTTTGCTGCCCATAACTTTTGGTATAAAAGAAATTCAATACTTCCGTGTATTCAACCGCTGGGGCCAGCTCGTATTTGATATAAAATCAAACCAACGTGGTTGGAACGGAACCATCAGCGGTATGCAACAACCTACCAGCACATTTGTATGGATATTCCAGGGATTGGGGCTGGATAAAAAAACCTACACACAGAAGGGAACGGTGACGTTGATACGTTAGAAGGTGGCATAGAATAAGATTGATTCTCAGAAGAAATTTATACCAGATACTACGTAAATTTATGAGTTGTGCGTCACCAAATCAGATTCCGTAATTATGATGAAATTATTTATTATCGTTTTCTTTTCATTGGCTTCAAGCATTCATTCTTTTGGACAATTCTCTTTTAAAGGTGACAGTACCGACATGAGAATTCAAAGTGGAGTAATGGAGGGAATAGATAAAAAATTCATTTTGCAAAAGGACAATGAATTTGAACTTCGACTCTTCATTTTTCCTAAATGGTCTGACAACAAAGAGGGGCTTTCAATATTCATAATTTCTTTTAAAAGTGGCGAATGGAAAGCCAGGCTGTTTAAAAATGCCTGGTCACCCGAGCAATCTCAAGAAGTTCCATTAAAATCAGACGGATTGGACTCCTTGTGGAAAGAGTTGGACAAAAACAATGTCTTAACTATTCCACTTGCACAAAACTTAGTTGACAAGAAAGGTGAAATACTTATTGACCAATTACAAACTGACAACAACTCCATTCTTTATTCATTTGAGCTATTGGCCAAAGATGCTTATCGAAGTTATGCCTATAAATGTCCCTTGGAGTTTTCAAGAAAATACGACTACATTTCAACTTTTAAAAAAGTGTCTAATATAGTTCAACTTATTCTGCAGTTTTGCAAAATTGAAAAGATGAGTTGTTAATTGGCGAACGCACAACATTCAGTTTTGCGTCAGCAGGGGGCGAGGAACATATCCTCATCTTTACGCCATTGTTGGTGTTCAAAATAAAAACTCTTTCAAATTTCTGACTCTTCACCAACAACACACTCATAGTAAAACTTCGGTTGTTGGTGAATAGAATTAAAGGAGCAAAAGACTTAACTTCGTTTAAATTGAAAAAATAGTTTCCTAACTCGCTATGGACATTGTCAAGCCCACATTCTATCTGAAACAAATTTGCCCTTGTTGTGAGCAAGGCTATCCATCATTCGTTGTATGTCCAAACTGCAATTACTTAACAGCACACTGTGAAGAAATGGGAGACACCTTTATAGCCGCAAAGGATTTAGACAAGGGATTTACTAAGGTTTGTCCGAATTGTAAGCAGACCAAAACAGAGGATTTTATATTGGCTTCTTCAAATGATATTTTGAATGCTGGTCTTACAAAAGATGATTACCAATGAAACAACTGTGCTAACATGGTATTCATGCGATGATGACTGATATGCATGTCTTCATCAACAACACAATCATAGTACAACTTCGGTTGTTGGTGAAGAGAATTAAAGAAGCAAAAGGCTTAACTTCGAAAACAGCAATAACGGTGTAAATGTGCAACTATATGCGACCATTCATTATTATTTGGTATGTGACTATTTTTTTATTTGTCTTAAGCTGTTCTCAAAAAATTAATAATGCCAAATACCCAGATTGTTCATCTGACGATATTTCAAAGATGGACACTTGTTTATTGGACATGACTCTTCGACAAGCGATTAATAAACTAAACCTTGACACTTCACAGTTCTATGTTATTGAAGAACCAATTGCAGCACTTCGTGGCATTCGATTTAGACCGAATGATAGTTCCGAGGTCAATCTATATGTTCAAAAGACCTTAATAAAAGAGAAGTATGATTCATTCAGGATACATGACTCTTTAAATTTTCTGTTGAAAGACTCCTTGAAATTCAAAAATCGATATCTTTTCATTGTTGACAAACCGATCAAAACGGTTGTCTGGACAAAAGATGCTGGGGCGACATATAAAACTGTTTATGTTCCTGAAAAAGAATAACTGCACAAAATATAAACTGCGTAAGAAAGCAATTCCTAAATCACTATGAAAATTTATTTTACACTAATCCTGATCATTTTATTTCATACTCATGAAACAAACGTTGGCGTTGCTTTTCGACAATTAAATTGCAATGAAAGTGTTCCAGATTGTCGAAAAGCAATTGAAACTTACAACTCATTAGCAAATAGTTTTAGTAAAGGAGTTTATATATACTCCGCAAAACGGGTTCAAACTAATTACTCAGATGGAAAGACAAAGTATAAAGTAAAAGGGAAAAATAAATCTATTCAGTTTTTGATAAATTTCACGCATATCAAGTGTGATGAAAGCGAAAATGGTACCTATGTAATAACCAAAGAAGTATTAGCCGAGTGGAGTAAGTGGTTAAATTCTAATTGCAAGGAAGAATCCGAAAGGATAATACTAATAAAGGAATAATATTACACCGTTGTTGGTATTCAAAATAAAAACTCTTTCAAATTTCTGACTCTTCACCAACAACACAATCATAGTACAACTTCGGTTGTTGGTGAATAGAATTAAAGGAGCAAAAGACTTAACTTCGAAAATACCAACAACGGCGTAATAAACCAGTACCGGGAGTTAGGTATATTAATGAGTTAGTGGCCATTTATGCAGACACCTTTTCAACTATACGACTATTTTAAAATATCAATTATTCAAGATAAAATTGAAAATGTATCCAGGAACTTAAATACCCTTCTTGTTGATTTTGCATTGAAGCAAAAAGAGCTGACAAAAGTTGACTTCAAAAAAATATGTTCGACACGAACGATTCCGTATAACTCAAATAAAGTAAAGTTTCTTTTGTTTGAACCAGCAACTAATCTAGGCTCAACAGTATTTTTTCCAAACTTCCGTGATGGGTGGTATACGGCAGTTTACAACTACACAAAACTTAGAAACAAAAACGCATATCAAGTTGGCTTTACAATTGACGACACAAAAAAATATCCTGCATATTTTTTTAGTTATTTCTATAAGGACAAAGGCCAAATTGCTGAAAGAAGAGTGCATGCCATAAAAGAGGATAGTAAGTGGGTTTTCTTTTCTGGAAGGACACCACTTCCGATTGAAGACACCAGCAATTACACAAGGAGGAGTATAAAAGACAGAATCAGCAATGAAATAATTATTGGTTACTTGAAAAGAGCTGGTTATGACTTAACAGATCAGAATTTTTATACATCGGCTAAAAACGCAATCCTATTTACAAATTAGGAGGACAATAAACGGCCACAAACATAAGCTGTATAAAAAGCTCTTTCAAACTTCCAACTCTCTTCTAACTATTCAAAGATTAAAACATTTTAAAGATGAAATATATTTTAGCTTTCATGCTTTTTACATACAACAACATTTCAGCCCAAACAAAAGATATGATGATCCGTTTATCAGAAATAGAAATTGATTCAACTTATCTTAAAGAGTACAAACTAATTCTTCAGGAGGAATCCCGTGCCTCAGTTCAATTAGAACCGGGAGTTATTGCTATCTACCCAATGTACCAAAAGCAAAACCCCACACAAATTCGTATTTTAGAAATATATGCAAACAGGGAAGCGTATGAATCTCATTTAAAAACTCCTCATTTTCAGAAATATAAAAGCAACACTTTAAAAATGGTAAAAGCCCTGAAACTTGTAGATATGGATAATATAGATCCTCAGACAATGAGTGAAATATTTCGTAAAATGAAACATTGACAAAGAAGAAACCTTCTTCAAATCCCTTGCTCATCTCCAACAACAACATTGAAATAAAAATTTGAAATTGCTATTTCAAATCGAAAGACTTCGTTTATAGCAATAAACAGCAGTATGGTGTAAATTAAATATGCCTGCTAATAGTTAAATGGCTTATTATTTGACTTATCAGCATTACATGAACAAAAAATTGTTTTTGCTGATATTGATCCCCTCGCTTCTAATCGTTGGCGGTTATTTATTCATCCGGTATACACTCGGGGTGACTATAGCCCGTGACGGGGAAAAAATTGCCACTGTAAAAGAAACAGATTCAGCATCAACAAAAAAATCCTTATCACTAAACCTGCGTCCACTTATTATAGAACGATTGCAACAATTAGTTGCAAAAACATCTAATAATATTTATGCCTTGTCCATTGGTGATATGAAAGCGGATGTCTTGGCCTCCACTGCCAGTTTTCAAAATGTTGTTTTAAAGCCGGATAAAAAAAGAGCCGATTCATTAAATGAATTAAGGATAGCACCGGCTGAAATTTTTGCTTTTTCCTTTCCGAAATTTGAAGTAGAAGGGATCAATTTTGATGATATATTAACTGAGAAAACCATGGATTATAAACTGGTGAAGCTAACCAATCCTGTTTTCGAGATCTATCGTAATAAAAACGACACGAAAGAAATAAAAGAAGATTTTACACAACGTTTTTTAAAGGAGATGAAAAAGCTATCAGTACAAAATCTTATAGTGGAAGGTGGCAGGATCATTATTCACAATAAAGGCAGATCAAATGTGCTGAAGGATGTTACCATAAATATGAAAGATATCCTGGTAGACTCTGCTACAAGAAATGACCGGTCCCGCTTTCTTTTTGCAAAAAAAGCCAGTCTCAGCTTTAAAGACTATAAAGCAGAAATGAGCAAAGGACAATATAACCTGGCTATTGATAAAGTGAATGTAGAAGTACCGGAGCAAAAACTTACCCTTGCAAACCTTTCGTTTAATTCACCATTAAATAAAAAAGAATTTTCCAGTCGTCAAAAATTCAGCAAAGAATATTTCCAATTTTCATTTCCTTCAGTAACATTAAATGGTGTAGACTGGTGGAAACTTGTCAATGAAGACGAGGTAGTAGCAAAAGAAATTACTATCAATAGTGGAAAGCTGCTTATTTATTTAGATCGTTCGTTACCACCAAGATCAAAAATGGGAAACTTTCCTGTGGATCTTCTTATGAAGCTGGCAATGAAAATAAATATTGACCGGTTGAAAACAAATGATCTTGATTTTGCCTACGAAGAGTATAATCCTTTGTCGCAGCAAAGCGGAACGATTCATGTGAATAATATATCCATGAACATTGCTAACGTTTCAAACAGAACCGGGAAAGGATTGAGCCCGGTTACTGTCAATGGGAATGGCTTGTTGATGGGCAAGATCCCTGTGAAAGCAGATTTTACTTTCAACCGTGAAAATTATAAATCCGGCGGGTTTACAGCCCGCATCAGTTCCGATAAAGATTTTGACGGAACTATGATTAACAGTTTTGCAATGCCGATGGGAATGGTTAAGATCGAAAAAGGTGAGCTACAAAAATTGGACGCCAATATACAGGGCGATCAATTACAGGCTTCCGGAGATATAACTGTTTTATATAAGGACCTTAAATTGTTTCCGCTGGAAAAAGATAAAGGTGAAAAAGAATTAGATAAAAAAGGTGTTACCAGCCTGGTGGCAAATGCATTTGTATTAAAAAAAGACAATCCAAAAGAGGGAGAAGAAATACGAAAAGTGCAGGCTGCATTTAAGCGTATTCCTGAAGGTGGTTTTTTTATGCTGGTTTGGAAAACAATAATGACCGGAACTTTAAAAACGATCGGAGCACCGACAAGAATCGCTAATAAAACTGTAAGCAATTCAAAATAGATATCTTCGAAATTTCACGCAAAGACGCCAAGTAATAAGAAGGCGCAAAGAATTTACTTTGCGTCTTTGTCTTCTTTGTGCCATTGCGTGCCATATTCACAATTCACAATTCACAATTCACCATTCACCATTCACACTCTAAGCATACATCTCTTCTCTCAGCGTCTTTACTCTCTCGTCTGAAAGATATTCATCAAACTCTGACAGCCGATCAATAATGCCTTTAGGTGTTAACTCGATCACACGATTGGCAACAGTTTGCATAAATGTATGGTCATGACTGGTGAGTAAAACGATTCCTTTAAAAGCTGTACACTGTTCGTTGAAGCTTTGAATACTTTCCAGGTCAAGATGGTTGGTAGGCTGATCAAGAATAACCACATTGGGATTTTGCAACATCATGCGGCTGATCATACAACGTACCTTCTCTCCCCCACTCAGTACATTTGTTTTTTTCATGATATCATCACCACTAAACAACATCTTGCCTAAAAAACCACGAAGAAAAGGTTCATCTATCTTTTCAGTAATATGTTGCGGCACATATTGACGCAACCATTCCATCAGGTTATCGCTGCCATCGAAGAATTCACTGTTCTCGATCGGCAAATAAGCATGTGTAACAGTCGAACCCCATGAATAAGAACCAGCATCCGGTATAGCATTCGCCGTAATGATATTGAAGAAACTTGTAACAGCCAGCGGGTCGCGGCTAAGTATAGCGATCTTATCTCCTTTGTTTACGGTAAACGTTACATCTTTAAACAACACACGGCCATCAACAGACTTTGATAATTTTTCCGTACTTAATATCTGGTTACCTACTTCACGCAACGGCTGAAAAATAATACCGGGATATTTTCTATAACTCGGTTCAATTTCATCAATGGTTAATTTTTCCAACGCTTTCTTTCTTGATGTCGCTTGTTTACTCTTGGATGCATTGGCGCTGAAACGTGCAATAAAGTCTATCAATGCCTGGCGTTTCTCTTCTGTTTTCTTATTCTTATCACCGATCTGTCTCGCCATTAATTGCGAACTCTCATACCAGAAACTATAGTTACCGGAGAATATTTTTATTTTTTGCCTGTCCACATCGGTTACATGTGTACACACCGCATCTAAAAAGTGACGGTCGTGGCTTACAATAAGAACGATATTTTCATAATCAGCCAAAAAGTTTTCTAACCAGCTGATGGTTTCAATATCCAAACCATTCGTCGGCTCATCGAGTAAAAGAATATCAGGATTGCCAAAGAGTGATTGAGCTAGCAATACCCGAACCTTTAAATTAGATGGAATATCTTTCATCAGCATGGAATGATATTCTTCTTTCACACCCAACTCACTTAATAAAGTAGCTGCATCACTTTCTGCAGTATAGCCGCCCATTTCTCCGAATTCATGTTCCAGTTCACCGGCCCGCATTCCATCTTCTTCTGTAAAATCAGCAAGGGCATAAATGCTTTCTCTTTCCTTCATCACCTTCCACATTTTAGTGTGGCCCATCATCACTGTATTTAAAACAGTATACTCATCAAACTCAAACTGGTTTTGTTTTAACACAGCCAGCCGCTCGCCGGGTGTAATTTCAACAGTCCCTTTATTGGCCTCTATTTCGCCGCTGAGTATTTTTAAAAAAGTACTCTTGCCGGCGCCATTTGCACCAATTACACCATAGCAATTGCCTTTGGTGAAGTTGAGGTTCACATCTTCAAATAAAACTCTTTTGCCGTAGGCTAATTTGAGGTCTCTTACGCTGATCATAATGCTTCAAAAATTGAAGCCGCAAAGGTAATGCAATCAAGCGTCTTTGAGGAGGTCAACCATGATTAATTATACACTGATCATCTATTAATTGTTATATCCCTTTTACTGCGGATATCAAACAATTTAATAAGCAATAACCCAGCAGCAAAACCGCCAATATGCGCAGCGTAAGCCACTCCACCACCGGTTTGTTCACCACCCAACAGGCCCATCCCCATTATTACCTGCAAGACTATCCAGATGCCAAGTGCAACGTATGCCGGCACCTCGCCAATTCCCCGGCCCATCCATACACGAACTCTACGGGAGGGAAAGAGTAGCAGGTATGCACCCAATACTCCGGATATAGCGCCAGATGCACCGAGGCTTGGTATTTCTGATGATGCCCCTGATACAAACACATGAGCAAGTGAGGCAATGATTCCACAAACGAGATAAAAAATGAGATAGCGGGAATGACCAACCCGGTTCTCGATATTGTCGCCAAATACCCATAAGAACAACATGTTTCCCAACAGGTGAGCCCAACCACCATGCATGAACATTGAAGTAATAAGTGTTAAATAAACAGGTACAGGAGTAGGCTCTAAGACTCCTGATACAATATCATTTCCAGTGAGAATTTCAGCTGGAACAGTTGAGAATGCATAAGTAAATTTTTCATTCCCGCCCATTCCCTGCAGGAATACAAATACAAGGACATTAATGGCGATCAACAAATAGTTAACCATTGGAGCAAATCGCCTGTCGGAATCATCGTCGCCTATTGGAAGCATAAGATTGTTTAAATGACGATATACAAAGATTGGGCCTTTATAAAAAAAGTCCCGCTTCTTTCGAAGCAGGACTTATACTTTATAAAATCTTCTTAGCCCCTTTAGGGGTTGGGGTTTTTAATAACCCATACCACCCATATCAGGTGCACCATGGTTATGGCCGCCTGCTTCTTCTTTCTTAGGCTTATCAGCAATCACACACTCAGTAGTGAGTAACATACCGGCGATAGAAGCTGCATTTTCCAATGCAACACGTGTTACTTTCGTAGGATCGATAATTCCGGCTTTAAACATGGAAGTTTCATACTCCTCAGTTCTTGCATTGAAACCAAAATCATTTTTTCCTTCTCTTATTTTGTTTACTACAACAGAACCTTCTGCACCTGCATTCTCTACGATCATGCGAAGAGGTTCTTCCAGTGCACGGCGTACAATAGCAGCTCCTGTTGTTTCATCTTCGTTAGCACCTTTGAATTTCTCCAATGATTCCAATGCACGAATGAAAGCTGTACCACCACCTGCAACGATACCTTCTTCTACTGCAGCTCTTGTTGCATGCAATGCATCGTCAACACGATCCTTCTTTTCTTTCATTTCCATTTCTGTAGCAGCACCTACTTTCAATACAGCAACACCACCGCTTAATTTAGCAAGACGTTCCTGTAATTTTTCTTTATCATAATCAGATGTCGTATTCTCGATCTGAGATTTGATCTGGTTGATACGAGCTGTGATATCTTCTTTCTTTCCTTTACCACCAACGATGGTAGTATTGTCTTTATCAATTGTAACTGTAGATGCAACACCGAGATAAGTCAGGTCAGCATTCTCCAGTTTGTATCCTTGTTCTTCGCTGATCACAACACCTTTTGTAAGGATAGCAAGGTCAGTAAGCATTTCTTTTCTGCGATCACCGAAACCAGGAGCTTTTACAGCAGCTACTTTCAAAGTACCACGCAATTTGTTTACCACCAATGTTGCCAGTGCTTCACCTTCGAGGTCTTCAGCAATGATCAATAAAGGACGGCCACCTTGTGCAACTTTCTCCAGGATATGAAGAATATCTTTCATGTTGCTGATCTTCTTATCATAAATAAGAATGTAAGGATTCTCCAGTTCAGCTTGCATTTTTTCGCTGTTCGTAACGAAGTAAGGAGAAATATAACCGCGGTCGAATTGCATACCTTCTACTACATCAACAGTAGTATCAGTACCTCTTGCTTCTTCAACAGTGATAACACCTTCTTTACCTACTTTCTTCATTGCTTCAGCGATCAGCTTACCAATTTCTGCATCGTTGTTTGCAGAAATAGCAGCTACCTGTTGGATCTTGCTGCTGTCATTTCCTACAGCCTGGCTCTGACCTTTCAGATGCTCAATTACTTTAGCAACTGCTTTGTCAATACCACGTTTCAGATCCATCGGGTTAGAACCTGCAGCTACCATTTTCAAACCTTCGCTGATGATCGATTGTGCCAACACAGTTGCAGTAGTAGTACCATCACCTGCAATATCAGCAGTTTTAGATGCTACTTCTTTCACCATCTGTGCACCCATATTTTCAATTGGGTCTTCCAGTTCGATTTCTTTTGCTACAGTTACACCATCTTTAGTAATTGAAGGTGCACCAAATTTTTTCTCAAGTACCACGTTGCGGCCTTTAGGACCGAGTGTTACTTTCACCGCATTGGCGAGAACATCAACGCCACGCTTCATCCTGTTTCTTGCTTCTATATCGAAGAATAATTGTTTTGCCATATTTTATAATTTGAAAAGTTTTTTAATTTGAAAAGTTGATGTGCGGATGTGCGGTTTGGAAAACTTAATTCGCAAATTTGCACATCAGCAAATTCGCACATTAAACAATCGCTAAAATGTCACTCTCTCTCATGATGAGGAAATCTTCACCATCAATAGTTATCTCAGTTCCGGCATATTTGCCATAAAGAACCGTGTCGCCAGATTTTACTGTTACAGGTTCATCTTTTTTACCAGGACCAGCAGCGATGATAGTACCACGCTGTGGTTTTTCTTTTGCAGTGTCGGGGATAATGATTCCACCTGCTGTCTTTTCTTCAGCAGCTGCGGGCTTCACAATTACCCTGTCATGAAGTGGGGTAATACTGAGCTTCTTTGCCATAGTTTGTATGATTTTTTTTGTTTAAGGAATTTTGTCCCCCCTGCCAGGAGCCTGACTAAGACGGGGCGGCGAAGTTACGGGCTAATACCGTGCCTTCAATAATGAAACTGCAAAATTTTCAGGTTCAGGGAAATGTTGTCAATATTGGTAATACAGAACTATTTGAGTAGTCTCTTTTTGGCAGGTCAGTCAGTGTTGATTTGACCATTTCTGCCAGATATGATTAAAGGGTGTTGTAATATTTTATGACTTTTACACAATCATCCTCATTTTTTGGATTCAGAAAATGAAAGAATAATGACAGAATACAATTTCTTCATACCTAATCTAAAAAGAAATAAATATATAACAATCTGTTTCGGCTGGTAATGCTACAAATGTTACATTTGCCGCCTCAAACAGTTCTTGATTCATGATTAGCAGAAGAAATATCAGGGTGAAAGTGATGCAGACGATCTATAATGAGTCCCTGCTGGAAGGCGAAAAAGAAAAAGCCGCAAAAGAGAACAACCCCCTTACCATTCTCAACAAACATTTTGACAATACCCGTTCCCTGATGGTTTACCTGATCTGGTTCCTCACGGAAATACCACGGTATTCTGAAAAACTTGCCCACCAACGGGCCAGTAAACATTTACCTACAAAGGAAGACCTGGCCGTGAATACGAAACTCGCCGGCAATGAAGTTCTGTGGAAAATGCTGGATGATCCGGCGCTGAAAGAACAGTTTACAAAAGATAAACCCCAGTTGCGGGCTGATAATGAACTGGTACGTAAGATCTACCTGGAACTGATAGAAAAAGAAGAATTTAAAAAATATATAGCCGCTCAAAACCGAAATCGTGATGATGAGAAAGCGATCATGGAATTTATACTAAATGACCTGATGCTGGCGAATGAAGAATTCACCTCACATGCAGAAGAAATATTTTCTAACTGGGATGATGATGGTGAAATGCTGATCCAATTGTTGGTGAATTATATGCATAAACCTGGTCATTTTAATTTTAAAGACATGTTGGGCGCAGATAAAAGAGGTTTTGCCGAGAGTCTTACGAAAACAGTGATAGAAAAAAACGATCACCTGCAAGAACTGATCGTTCCGAAATTAAAGAACTGGGACCCCGAACGTATTGCATTGCTGGATATGATACTGATGAAAATGGGGGTGGCTGAATTCTTGTATTTCGAAACTATACCTCCTAAAGTAACCATCAACGAGTATATTGACCTTGCAAAAGAATACAGTACCCAACAAAGCGGACAATTTGTAAATGGGATACTGGATAATATTCATAAAGAACTGGTACAGCAAGGGAAAATGCAGAAAGTGGAGTATAAGAAAGGATGAGTTGGGATATTAGGATGATAGATACTGGATACTGGATTACTAAAGAATGTTGACTGCCGACTGACGACTGATTCATTTGTTTCTCTTAAATTTGCGATTCATAAATTTAAAAATCATGAAAAAACTTGTTTTCATTTTTGGAGCAGCATTATTAATGACTGCATGTAACGAAACTGATAAAAAAGCTAGCCAAACAGGAACTAGTGATACCAGTGCTGCAAAACAGCCTGCTGCTACTACCAACGCAGATCCTGAAAACTATACAACTATTGAGTGGATAGATAATGTGAACCAGGCACTTCCAAAAGTAAAAGAAGGGGAAATAGTGGAAGTAACTTTTCGCTTTAAAAATACCGGTAACAAACCCCTGGTTGTAGATAATGTTTCTGCAAGCTGCGGTTGCACTGTTCCTGAAAAACCAGAAGAACCAGTGATGCCCGGAAAAGAAGGCTTGATAAAAGCAAAATTCGATAGTCATGGCCGCATTGGACCGAATACAAAAACACTTACGGTTGTTGCCAATACAAACAGCGAGAAGATGCTGAATTTTTCAGTAGAAGTAGTTAAATAATTTTAAACAATATAAACAACTCAAAACAATGTTCAATTTATTACAGGCAACACAGTCACCCGGAGGCGGATATGGCACATTGATCATGCTGGGTGCGATGATTCTTGTTTTCTGGTTATTCTTTATAAGACCACAAGCAAAAAAAGCAAAGCAGCAAAAACAATTCATTACCGATTTACAAAAAGGCACTAAGATCGTAACGATCGCAGGCATCCACGGAACGATAAATAAAATAAATGAAGACGGCACTATCAATCTTGAAACAAGCCCCGGGAGTTATATAAAGATCGAAAAAAGCGCAGTGAGTATGGAGTGGTCGAACAATCTGAATAAACCGGCAGCAGTGACCGGGGAGAAAAAATAACAAGAACCAAATCACAAATAAGGCTCAAACTTAAAAAAGTTTGAGCTTTTTTATTTTGAAAGATATTCCTTCATCTCCCATTGATATTGTTGAGCAATAGCTCTTGCTTCTTCAGCAAAGTCTTCTTTTTCCGATGCATAGATAATAGCACGACTGGCATTTACCAAAATACCACAATCAGCTATCATTGCTTTTTCTGAAATCTCTTTTAAGCTGCCACCTTGTGCACCTACACCCGGAACAAGGTAAAAATGAGATGGTACGATCTTTCTTATATTGGCAAACTCATCGGCCTGTGTAGCGCCAACTACAAACATCAGGTTTTCATCAGTACCCCATTCACTTACTTTCTTCAACACTCTTTCATAAAGAAGTTCATCCTCCATTACCTGCAATTCAAAATCTTCTGCACCTTTATTAGAAGTTAATCCCAAAACGATAGCCCATTTTCCTTCGTATTGTAAAAATGGTTTTACACTGTCCTCTCCCATGTACGGAGCTACAGTTATGGAATCAAACGGAAGTGTTTCAAAAAAAGCTTTGGCGTATTGTGAAGAAGTATTTCCGATATCACCTCGTTTTGCATCAGCAATTTTAAAATGTCCGTCACCGATATAACGAACTGTTTTTTCCATTGCCTCCCAGCCTTTCAATCCTAATGCTTCATAAAATGCTGTATTGACCTTATAAGCAACACATAAGTCTTTAGTAGCATCAATAATGGCTTTATTAAATGCGAAGACCGGATCCGGTTCTGACAGGAGATGTTTTGGGATCTTTGTAATGTCGGTATCCAAACCAACGCAGAGATAAGATCGCTTTGTAAAAATTTGTTCGGCGAGTTGCTGGCGGGTCATGTGGCGAAGATAAGACTAGAACTTAGATGGGGCAAGTTGTTCACTTACTGATCAATCCTATAATTCTCTGATGCAGGTTATCATCATCCCAATTTTCAATAATGGTATTATCTTTCATTACCTCCTGCATTATCGCTTCCTGCTTCTGCCCTTGCTTCAACGCTTCGCTATAGCGGATCTGCGGACTGAATGTAACCTGCGAATAAGCCGGTATCCATTTGTCAGGATATTTTTCATGCAGCTTTGCTTCTATTTTCTTTTGCAATAAAAATTTAGGATCAGCAGTTTTATCACGCATCTCTGTGAAATTGCTTACTGCTAAATCAGCAATTGCATCAGCATCGGGTTTGCGCAGTGTTTGATAGTGCTGCAAGATTGACTGCCAATCATCTTCATATTTTTCAATCAGCTCATCCAGTATCCGGCAATCTTCAAAACCGCAATTCATTCCCTGTCCAAAAAAAGGAACAATGGCATGTGCAGCGTCACCTATTAATGCAAACTTGTCTTCACGGATCCATGGAAAACATTTTACCGTTACCAATGATGAAGTAGGGTTATTAAAAAAATCATTGATATAATCCGGCATCAATGCAACTGCGTCCGGAAATGTTTTTTCAAAGAAATCTTTTACTTTTTCTTTTGTGTCCAGCTTTGAGAAAGATGCTTCCCCTTCGAAAGGGAAAAATAGTGTACAGGTAAAGCTGCCATCCAAATTTGGCAAAGCAATCAGCATGTATTCTTTTCTTGGCCAGATATGCAATGCATTTTTCTCCATTTGAAAACTGCCACCCGGCCCGGCTGAAATTGTCAACTCTTTATATCCACAATCAATATAATGCTGACTGTAATCAAACTTATCATGATATAACTGGTGTTGTAATCTCGCTGCAGAGAATGCTCCATCTGCTCCAAAAAGAATATCTGAATTAATCTCTGTAGTATCCCCGTTTTTAGTGTTTATAAACTCGGTCACATTCTCTTTCCAATTAATGGATGCGCATTTTGCGTGAAAGAAAATAGAAATTCCATTCTCTTCCGCCAGGTCCATCAATTTTTTATTCAATTCACTTCTTGATACAGCATTAATGAACTGCCCCTGTTTTCCGTATGGCTGAAATGCAGTGGTTCCATCTATATTATGAATAAATCGGCCATGCATTGGAATGGAAATTTCCTGGATCGCTTTTGCCAATCCTACTTTTTCCAATGCCAACAATCCACGATCGCTTAATGCAAGATTAATAGAACGGCCTGCTTCCACTTTTGCACGCCGCATATCACCACGGCGTTCATATATACTAACCTTGTAGCCCCTTTTTGCCAGGTAGATAGATAAAAGAGAACCTACAAGACCAGCACCTACTATGGTAATATTTTTTTTTGTCATACTCCGGTGTTAATTACCTACCTCAGCTTACTTTAATATCGATTCAATAATATTTCCAAACCGCCAAATATCTTCAAATGAGTTATATAACGGAACAGGAGCAACACGAATAACATTCGGTTCCCGCCAGTCAGCTATTACTCCCTGTTTTGTCAGTACATCAAAAATTTCTTTCCCACGGTTCAGCATCAGTATTGAGACCTGGCAACCTTTTTCATTTTCCTTTCGCGGAGTAATTACTTCAATAATTTCTTCGGTTTGCTTTAAGTTTATATTATCCAGAATAAAAAACAGGTAATCACTTAGCATTTTTCTTTTTGTATGCAATTTCCCCATACCAGCTTCATCAAAAATATCCAATGATGCTTTGTGTGCTGCCATGGAAAGTATTGGTGCATTGCTCAATTGCCAGCCTTCTGCAGTGGGTATCGCCTTAAACCCTTTTTCCATTTTAAATCTTGACTCTTTTGTATAACCCCACCAACCGGCGAAACGAGGTAACTCAGAATTGGCTACATGTTTTTCATTTATATAAACTCCTGCTACACCACCGGGACCGCTATTTAAATATTTATAAGAGCACCAGCAGGCAAAGTCAACACCCCAGTCATGAAGTTTCAATTCAACATTACCTGCAGCATGTGCCAGGTCAAATCCTGCATAAGCACCAGCATCATGAGCCGCATCAGTGATTGCTTTTATATCAAATAACTGACCGGTATAATAATTTACTCCGCCAAATAAAACTACTGCAACACTTTCACCATGTTTTTTTATAGTTGAAATAATATCTTCTGTTCTTAGATAATGTTCGCCTTCACGTGGAGACACTTCAATAACAGTGTCTGCAGCATTCAATCCATGATATATTGCCTGCGTTTCAAACGCATACTGATCAGAAGGAAATGCTTTTGCTTCACAAATAATCTTATAGCGTTGCTCTGTTGGCCTGTAAAATGAAACCATCAGCAAGTGAAGGTTCACAGTGAGTGAATTCATTACCACTACTTCATTTTCCTTGCAGCCAACGATATTTGATAATTGTTTGGGGAAAATTTCATGATATGGCAACCAGGGGTTCTTTGCCTGGAAATGTCCTTCCACTCCCATCTTCGCCCAATCATCTAACTCCTGTTGAACATACTGTGAAGTTGTTTTAGGTTGTAATCCGAGTGAGTTGCCGGTAAAATAAACGCAATCAGCTCCGTTATGTTGAGGAATAAAAAATTTATCTCTAAACGTTCTGAGTAAATCTTTTGAATCTAAATCTTTCGCAAAAGCCTGTGTATTTTGAAAATTCATGTTAATCTATTGTAGCAATCACTTTTAATTCGATAGCAATTGGTGTTGGCAAACTTTTAACTTCAACAGTTGTACGACAAGCCTGCACATCTTTAAAGTATTCACCGTAAATCTTATTATAAATTGGAAAATCCTTTTTCATGTTTGTGAGATAAACTGTTACATCTACCATTTTATTCCAACTGCTGCCACTCGCTTCGAGTACTGCTTTTACATTTGAAAAAACCGAGTGAGTTTCCGCTTCGATATCATACTTCACTATATTTCCATCTGTATCGAGCTCCAATCCAGGAATTGAGTTATCCTTCGGACTTCTTGGGCCAATGCCGGAAAGAAAAAGAAGGTTGCCAACTTTTCTTGCATGCGGATAAGCACCGAGTGGTGTTGATGCGTTTGAAGTATTTATTATTTCTTTCATATTTATTTTAGCCACTAAGACACGAAGGCACAAAGTATTAGTTTCTAAATCTGTGAATTCCATCTTTAATTAAAGTCACATTAAAGTTTATAAGAAACCCAATCCTTTTTCCTGTCAACTTTAAATGGCTAATTATTTGCGCTTTCCAAACCAAATTTAATTCATCTTTTGCCTTTAGCTCACATATAACTAAATCATCAACCAACACATCCAGTCTCAGGCCTTCGTCAAATTTTAATCCATCATAAACAATTGAAATATCGATTTGCCTTTTGAATGAAATTCCCTTCTTTGCTAATTCATGACAAAAACAAACTTCATATACTTTCTCAAGCAATCCTGGTCCAAGTTGTTTATGGACTCTATAAGCACAGTCCACAATTTCCTTTGCAAGAAACTCTTCTCTTTCGTTTCTCTCCAACTCTGTCATAAATTTTTTCTTTGTGCCTTCGTGTCTTAGTGGCAATCTATAATTGTATACAAACATTTTTCGCTTCAGTAAAAAATCGCAAAGCTTCCCAACCACCTTCCTTCCCTACCCCGCTGTTTTTCATTCCGCCAAATGGCGTTCTTAAATCACGAAGTAGCCAGCAGTTTACCCAAATGATCCCACTTTCAACTTTTGCTGCCATACGATTGGCTTTTGAAATATCCTGCGTCCATATTGTTGCAGCTAATCCGTATGAAGTAGCATTCGCTAATTGCAATGCTTCTTCTTCAGTCTTGAAAGATTGTAATGTAACAACAGGACCAAAGATCTCTTCCTGGTTAGTTTGACAATCTGGTCCTAACCCTTCAACAACAGTAGGTTCAATAAAATATCCTTTTGCGCAACGACCGCCAGCATTTACAACATTTCCACCACATAAAATTTTTCCAGCTTCCTGTTTGGCAATATTTATACAACGAATAATTTTATCAAAATGAACTTTGCTCACAATAGCTCCCTGGTTTGTTTGCTCATATAATGGATCGCCAATGATGAGGCTCTTCGCTTTTTCAACAAACTCCTTTTTGAATTTTTCATAAACAGATTCTTCAATAAGGATCCGGCTGCTGCATAAACAAATTTCACCCTGGTTAGAAAAAGAAGAACGAATTGTTTCAGCCATCATCTTATCCCAGTTACAATCTGAAAAAATGATTGCTGGATTTTTGCCGCCGAGTTCCAGCGAAAGTTTTTTAAATACTGGCGCAGCCAACGAAGCAATTCTTTCTCCTGCACGGGTGCTGCCTGTAAATGATATAGCCTTAATGCCCGGGTGTTTAACAATAGCTTCGCCGGTAATATTACCTGTACCAAAAAGAATATTGAGAACTCCATCCGGTAATCCTGCTTCTTTGCAAATCTTTGCAAGCAGAAAAGCTGTGACCGGAGTTACTTCACTTGGTTTTGCAATAACACAATTACCTGCCGCTAACGCTGGTGCAATTTTCCAGGTAAATAAATAAAGGGGAAGATTCCATGGCGATATACAAGCAACTACTCCTAAAGGCTGACGCAAAGTATAATTCACAGCCTTGTCTTCCATATTATGACTTTCAGTAGCAAAGTGCAATATACCTGTTGCAAAAAAACGAAAGTTTGCAGATGCTCTTGGAATATCAACCTTCTTACTTAGCCAAAGGGGTTTACCATTATCATTTGTTTCTGCCAATGCCAACTCATCAAGATGTTCATCAATAAGCTCGGCTATACGATTAAGAATTTTAAATCTTTGCTCAACCGTTGTTGTACTCCACGAAGGGAAAGCTTTCTTTGCAGATTCAACAGCAATTTTTACATCGTTCTCATTGCTGTCTGGTATTTGTCCATATACTTCTCCTGTTGCCGGGTTAATATTATCAATAAAATTGCCACTCACTGATGCAATAAAAAAGCCACCAATAAAATTTTCCAGGTGATATGGTATTTCCAGTTTCATTGAGTATTGAATATTTATATACTTCCCGTACGACCACCATCTACAGGAATACTTACTCCATTTACATACGAGGCAGCAGGTGATGCGAGGAAAGCGGCTACTGCTGCTACTTCTGAAGCAACCCCAAATCTTTTCATGGGCACTTCCTCAACCATGTTTTTCTCAATTACATCAATAACTGTGTTTCCCCTTTTTGCTAACTGGTCTATTAAGGATGTTAATCGTTGTGTAGTTGTAAAACCAGGCAACACATTATTTACGGTGATATTATACTGACTTATTTCGTTGGCCATACTTTTTGCCCATGAGGCAACAGCACCACGAATCGTATTACTTACTCCTAAATTCTTCAACGGAATTTTTACTGAAGTAGAAATAATATTAATTACTCTTCCGTATCCCTCCTTTTTCATTGAAGGAAAAACAGCTTTAGTTAAAATGTGATTACAAATAAGATGCTGATTAAATGTATTCAAAAAAGCCTCTTCGCTTGCTTCAATAACCGGGCCTGATGGCGGACCACCGGTATTATTAACTAAAATATGAACGGGAGTTTTTGCAACATGTTTTTCTATTACCGCTCTTACTTCATCAGCTTTACTAAAGTCGGCAACAAGATAATTATGCTGCTGTCTTAATGAAATATCAAGATGCTGCACTGCTGACTTTAATGCATCTTCATTTCTTGCTATCAAAGTACAACTGGCACCTAACAGTGCTAATTCTTCAGCTGTTGCCAGACCTATACCTTGTGTGCTGCCACAAATGACGGCGTATTTACCTTCGAGTGAAAGATTCATAGTGTCAAACCTAAGTAAAAAGTTGTAATTTTCTCCACGAAATAATTCTATACAAATTCTATACTATGCCAGTTATTGCTCCTTTTAATTTAAAAAAATGGATCGACGAAAATCGTGACCTGCTGAAACCACCAGTAGGTAATCAATGTGTGTATAAAGATGCCGAAAATTTTATCGTAATGGTGGTTGGTGGGCCGAATGCAAGAAAGGATTATCATTTTAATGAAACAGAAGAATTGTACTTCCAGGTGGAAGGTGATATTGTTGTAAAAATTATTGACAACGGGGAGTTCAAAGATATTCCCATTAAGGAAGGTGAAATGTTTTTACTGCCACCTAAAACACCGCATTCGCCACAACGTGGGCCTGGCACGGTCGGGCTTGTGATTGAAAAGAAAAGAGAAAGTGAAGATGATGGCTTTATGTGGTTCTGCGAAAAATGTGGCAATAAATTATATGAAGAGGCTTTGCATGTAGATGATATTGTAAAGCAATTACCACCGGTGATGAACCGTTTCTGGGAAGATACTATGCGTAGAACTTGTGATAAATGCGGCACTATAATGGAACCTCCTGTTAGAAAAAATTAATTTCACGCAAAGGCGCTAAGTTTCGCAAAGCTGCAAAGTGACTTAGCGCCTTTTGTATTTATACTTTGCGGCTTTGCGTGAAAATATGAAGATCGACATCCACACTCACATCATGCCGGAGCATATGCCAAACTGGACACAGAAGTTTGGCTATGGTGAATTTATTCATCTTGAGCATCGCAATTGCGAAGCTTGTATGATGAAGGGCGATAAACTGTTTCGTGTTGTTGAAGAGAACTGTTTCAAAGAAGATAAGCGAATAAAGGAAATGGATGACACAGATGTAACGATACAAGTACTTTCAACTATTCCTGTTTTATTTAATTACTGGTCCAAACCATCAGATGGTTTGGAAACATCACGATTTTTCAATGACCATATTTCAGAGACAGTTTCAAAAAATCCAAAACGATTTATTGGTTTAGGAACAGTTCCATTACAGGATATTGATTTGGCGATAAAAGAAATGGAGAGATGTGTAAAAGAATTAAAAATGCCCGGATTAGAAATTGGCAGTAATATCAATGGAGAAAATTTATCAGATAAAAAATTCTTCCCTTTTTATGAAGCAGCAGAAAAACTGGGCTGTGCTTTGTTTGTGCATCCATGGGAAATGATGGGAGAAGATAAAATGCAGAAATACTGGTTGCCCTGGCTCGTAGGCATGCCTGCTGAAACTTCGAGGGCAATATGCTCAATGATATTTGGCGGTGTATTTACAGCATTCCCAAAACTAAGAGTCGCATTTGCGCATGGCGGTGGTTCATTCCCTTTTACTCTTGGAAGAATTAAACATGGATTTGATGTTCGTCCTGATTTGGTAGCGGTAGATAATTCAATTTCTCCGGAAAAATATCTCGGAAAATTCTGGATGGATAGTTTAGTGCATGATAAAAATGCAATGAAGTATCTGATTAATGTAATGGGTGAAGATAAGATCTGCCTTGGTAGTGATTATCCTTTTCCACTTGGCGAGCATAAGCCGGGAAGATTGATTGAAAAAATGAAACTTGGAAAAAAAATTGAAAAGAAATTGCTTTATAAGAACGCTGAAGAATGGCTAAGCACTACTCATTAAAAAGATTAGGATAATCAGTAATTATTCCATCTACTCCCATCTTTTTCAATTCATCAATCTTTGCCTTATCATTTACAGTCCAGGGAATGATCTTAATTCCTTTAGCATGACAATTTGAAATAACAGTTGTGTTAACCAATTGGTAAGCCGGGCTGTAAATTGTTGGATTAAATCCAAGGTCTTTGATAAGCGTTTCAATATTTCTTTTATCCGTTGCTTCTACTAAAGCCGCCGTTTTGATTAAAGGATATTTTACATGCAGGTATTGTAATGTTCTGAAATCAAATGACTGGATGATCACTCTATCCTCAATTCCTTTTTCTTTTATAACTGCTATCAGCAATTCCACAAACTCTTCAGGCCTGGGATGATAAATATTATCACCTGCGGGCAAACATTTTGTTTCAATGTTAAAATAAGGAAATGGTCTGCGTCTTGTCATCATATCTTTCGCTACACTATCAAGCAGATCTGCCAGCAATGGTTTATATGCTTTTATTTTCGCCTGCTGTTTGAAACGTGGATGTGGTTTCATACCCACATCATATTTTTTTACCTCCTCATAATTCATGTGGTAAATGTTCAATGATTTTTCTTCTGCTGCAGTAACATACTCGCCATTGGGTTTCGTTGTAATTTCTGCACTCATCCATGCATCATGTGATACTACTACTTTTTTGTCTTTTGAGATCACAACATCCATTTCTAAAGTAGTAACACTTAATCCTATTGCTTGAAGCATTGCAGGTATCGTATTCTCAGGCATTAGACCACGGCAGCCGCGGTGGCCTTGCTTGTCAAACTCACGGGGTTCCGTTACAGGCACAGAACTTTGAGGATTCTTTGAATTCGAACATCCCATAACGAAACAAAAAATAAGTATTGAATATGTTTTAATCACGGAAATACTTTTGATTTTCTTTTCTCCATTATTTCAGCAATTGCTTTTGCATCGCTGTCCCCTTCTTTCAATTTTACAATAATGTTATCATAGCTTTTCTCATTACGATTCTGGCTTAATTTAAAAACATTATCAATCGAGCTTATTTCTATTTCGAAAGATACAATTGCTTTCATTAATGGCGTCGTATACTCATCTGAAAGGTTGTCAAACACAGTTGAAGAAGCAGAATTATTATTCTCATAATGCAGGGTGAGGCGTTTCAAAATTGCGATCAGATCGTCCTTATCACCAAAACGAACCGTGCCTTTTGCATGCACACTCATATAGTTCCATGTGCTTGCCTGGCTCGGGTCATCATACCAGGTTGCACTCACATAAGTATGTGGCCCCGTAAAAACAGCAAGTACATTAGGGTTTTGTTCAAATGCTTTGTGATGATCATTATTCCGCATGATATGGCCAGTGAGAAAAAGTTTTCCATCTTTTTCATCAATAAATACTGGCACCTGTGTAGCTACGGGTTTATTTTCTGCATCTACACCACTTAAAAAAACAAAAGGGTGCTCCCGCATAAACTGAAGCACTGTTTCTTGTTCACTTTCTTTGAAATAAGGAAGATTGTACATGAAAGCAAGTTAATGAATTGCCCTTGAAGAAAGACTATCCAACAACTTCAGAAACTTTTGTAGTAGCAATATTAGCATTCCGCATTGCAATACTTCTCACAACTATGGAAGTAAAATCTTCAAATGCCTTTTTTGTAATTTCATCATTACCCATCATTACAGGTATACCTTGATCACCACCTTCACGAATAGTTTGCACCAGAGGTATTTGTCCAAGAAAAGGTATTTCATATTCTTCAGCCAATCTTTTACCGCCATCTTTACCGAAGATGTAATATTTATTTTCAGGTAACTCTGCCGGAGTGAAGTAACTCATATTTTCAACCAGGCCAATGATTGGCACATTTACCTGCGCCTGGCCAAACATGGCAATTCCTTTTTTAGCATCAGCTAATGCAACATCCTGTGGAGTGGTTACAATCACTACACCGGTAACAGGTACAGTTTGTACCAATGTTAAATGAATATCACCAGTACCCGGAGGCATATCAACAACGAGATAATCGAGATCATCCCAATACACATCGGTTACAAATTGTTTTAAAGCACTGCTCGCCATCGGACCACGCCACACTACTGCATTTTTTTCATCAACCAGTAATCCAATACTCATCAATTTAATTCCATATCGTTCCACCGGAGCAATCATTGGTTTTTCTCCACCTACATCTACCATCATTGGTCTTTCTCCACGAACACCAAACATGATCGGCACACTCGGCCCATAAATATCTGCATCCATCAAACCCACTTTAGCTCCACCTTGTGATAAAGCCAGCGCAAGATTAGCAGCAACAGTAGATTTTCCAACACCACCTTTACCGCTTACAACTGCAATAATATTTTTTACTCTTGGTAAAATAGATTGGCCGTCTGTTCTTTTTGTAGTTGTGTTAGCGGTAAAATTAATTTTTACATTCGCCTCTTTATTCACCAGTATTTTAATGGCGTTGGTGGCAGCCGTGCTCATCATATCTTTCATAGGACAAGCCGGTGTTGTAAGAACAATTGTAAATGAAACATCATTCCCATTAACAGTCAGGTCCTTTATCATATTTAATGTAACGAGGTCCTTGCCGAGATCAGGTTCCTGTACATTGCTTAGTGCTTCCAGTATCTTTTGCTCTGTCATTACTCAACTATTTGTTAAAAAGTTTTTATTATGCAAATGTAGCCATATGTAAGGCCATTTTGTTTTACGATTTCCGCAACTTGTCCTTATTTTTGAAGCCTTGAAAAAATATTTACAATACACTTTTTTATTATTTCTTTTTGCTTCTCAAAAAGCCTTTTCACAGTTCGAAACCGGCCGTGATTCTGTAGTACAGCTTTATGGTATTGTAATGACAGCTGATAGCCTGAAAGGTATTCCTGCAGTAAGTGTGATGATAAAAGGACAGAACCGAGGTACCATTACCAATTACCAGGGTGTATTTTCAATTGTAGTTATGAAAGGTGATGAAGTGGAATTTACCCACGTAAGCTATAAACCCAAGGTTACTTATATTCCAAAAAATCTTGAAAGTACCCAATATAGTATTGTGCAATTGATGATTGAAGACACCGTTTATCTGCCGGCAACGATAATCCGGCCACGACCTACACCTGAACAGTTTGCAAGAGATTTTGTGAACACTAAAATTTCTGATGATGATATTGAGATAGCTAGAAGGAATACAGATTATGCAAAAAGAAGAGTTTTGATGAGAACAACCCCAGCTGATGGTGGTGAAGCCACCAGTCTGCAATTCCGTAACCTTGCAAATAAAGCTTATTACTACGGTCAGTCACCTCCTATCAATTTATTCAATCCTGCGGCCTGGACAGATTTTATACAAGCTTGGAAACGGGGTGATTTTAAGAAGAAGAATTAGACCGTTTTATCAGTTTGCCCGCAAAGCATCTTCCCTTATCTTTGCCGCCCCAATCTAAATTGGAATTTTTAATTTGAAACTTTAATCATTTATGGCAAATACATCAGATATCAGCCGCGGTATGATCTTAAAACTGGATGGCAGCCTTTACGCTGTTGTTGAGTTTGGAGAAAACAAAACAGCCCGTGCAGCAGCAAAAGTGTGGGCAAAACTGAAAGGCGTGGATAATAACCGCAGCATTGAAAAAACCTGGAACAGTGGCGATACCATTTACCCTATCCGTGTTGAAAGAAAAGATTACCAGTTTTTATATAAAGATGATACTGGTTACAACTTCATGAATATGGAAACCTTTGAGCAGGTGGCTGTACAGGAAGCTATGGTGGATGCCCCGCAGTTTTTGAAAGATGGCCAGGAAGTTTCGATGCTGATCAATACTGAAACTGAATTGCCAATGAGTGTTGAATTACCAGATAAAATTGTAGTGCAGGTAACTTATACCGAGCCCGGTCTCCGTGGCGATACTGCGACAAGAACACTAAAACAAGCAACAGTAGAAACCGGTGCTACTGTAAACGTGCCTTTATTTGTGAATGAAGGAGAGCTTATCCGTATTAATACAAAGACCGGTGATTACGTAGAAAGAGTGAAAGAATGATAAAATGATTTTACCTTAAAATGGCCTGAAATCACCCGATTTTGGGTCATTTTTGTTTGATTTTGGGCCAATTTTACCCGAAATCTTCAAAAAATCATGGAGTCAATGAATTTGATTTACCTATCTTAGCCGCGTTTTCAACCAAGCCATCTTTTCTAGTAACTAAATTCATTCTCAAAATTGAAAAACATGGATTTCAAACAAATTCAGGAGCTGATCAAAATGGTCAGTAAATCAAATATTGGTGAGGTCACTATTGAGCAGAAAGATTTCCGGGTTACTGTAAAACAAAAAGAAGAACATATTACACAGGTTTTGTCCTCAGCACCGGTTTCAGCTGCACCAGTTGCTGCAGCACCAGCAGCCCCTGTTGCTGTCATTGCATCAGCACTTGCTGCCGAAAAGGCGAAAACGGAAGAACCACCTTCAAATACTATTACTATCAAAAGTCCAATGATCGGGACATTTTATCGCCGTTCTTCACCTGATAAGCCATCCTTTGTTGAAGTGGGTGCAAGCATTGCCCCCGGCCAGGTAGTGTGTATTATTGAAGCGATGAAATTGTTCAATGAAATTGAAGCAGAAGTAAAAGGTAAAATTGTAAAAATATTGGTGGAAGATTCTTCACCGGTGGAATACGATCAACCGCTGTTTCTTGTTGAACCAGCTTAATTCATTTTCTTTTAGAATTCCTCCCTTTGAATTATTAATCACTCATTATTAATTATTAATCGTGTTCAAAAAAATACTGATTGCTAACCGCGGAGAAATTGCATTACGTGTAATACGTACCTGTCGTGAAATGGGCATTAAAACCGTTGCAGTTTATTCCACTGCCGATAGAGATAGCTTACATGTAAAATTTGCAGACGAAGCAGTTTGTATCGGAAGACCACAAAGTGCAGATTCTTATTTAAACATCCCTCACTTGATGGCTGCAGTTGAAATAACGAATGCTGATGCTATCCATCCCGGTTATGGATTTTTAGCAGAGAATGCAAAGTTCTCGCAGATATGTGCTGATCATGGAATAAAATTTATCGGCCCTACTCCGGAAATGATCAATGGCATGGGCGATAAAATAACTGCTAAAGACACGATGATAAAGGCCGGTGTACCGGTAGTGCCGGGAAGTGAAGGCTTATTGCAAAGTGTTAATGAAGCAAAAGGATTGGCAAAAGAAATTGGTTACCCTGTAATGATAAAAGCAACTGCAGGTGGTGGTGGTAAGGGAATGCGATTGGTGTGGGAAGAAAGCGAACTGGAAAAAGCATACGACTCTGCAAAAACAGAAGCAGCCGCTGCATTTAAGAATGACGGCCTGTACATGGAGAAATTTGTTGAAGAACCGCGTCATATAGAAATACAGATAGCAGGTGATCAATATGGCAATGTTTGTCACCTGAGTGAAAGAGATTGTTCCATCCAGCGCCGTCACCAGAAACTGGTTGAGGAATCCCCTTCACCTTTTATGACGGATGAACTGAGAACAAGAATGGGTGATGCTGCCAAAAAAGCTGCAGGTGCAATCAATTATGAAAGTGTTGGTACGGTTGAGTTTCTTGTTGACAAATACCGCAATTTCTATTTCATGGAAATGAATACCCGCATCCAGGTAGAACATTGCGTAACTGAAGAGGTTATCAATTTTGATCTGATAAAAGAACAGATAAAAATTGCTGCCGGTGAACGTATCAGCGGTGCTGACTATATTCCTGAAATGCATTCTATTGAATGTCGCATCAATGCTGAAGATCCTTACAATGATTTCCGCCCCTCTCCTGGTAAGATAACAATATTACATCAACCCGGTGGTCATGGTGTTCGTGTAGATAGTCATGTGTATGCAGGTTATGTTATTCCTCCTTATTACGATTCAATGATCGGTAAACTGATCACTGTTGCCCGTACAAGAAGCGAAGCGATTGATACAATGTACCGTGCATTGAGTGAATATATAATTGAAGGGGTGAAAACAACTATTCCTTTTCATCTCCAGTTGATGAAAGACGAACGTTTCCGCAGCGGTGATTTTAATACTAAGTTTTTGGAAGGGTTTACTTTGAAATAACTATTTGAATTATTTATAAAAAAAATCCCGGTAAATTAACCGGCATTTTTTTGTTTCCAAATAAACTCACTGATATGAAGAACGGTTTATTTTGTGCATGAAAGCCAACTCCAAATAAAAAAGCTGATAAGTTTTACTTACCAGCTTTCAAGTATCTCTTATAAAAATTTATCTAAGGAAAAGCATCTCTCTGTATTTCGGCAAATACCATTCTCTATCGTCTGTCAGCAATTCTAATTTATCTGCATGATAACGAACAGTATCAAAATAAGCTTCCTTCACTTGTGTGCAGTAAGCAATTGCCTTCTCTCTTGTATCACTGATGATATTACAAACCTTTCTTGCTTCAATCATCTTCTCCACATTATCACTTAGTGCATTGATATGCTCAGATATTTTCTCCAATATCTGTTTCTGATTGGCAAATGCTGAGTCGCTTAATCCTGATTCTTTGAGCCCTTTTATGTTACCTGCCAACAGGTTTTGATACCGGATAGCACAGGGAAGAATATGACTAGAAGCGATCTCACCCATAATGCGGCTTTCGATCTGTACTTTCTTAATGTATTTCTCCAGTTCTATTTCATGTCTTGCTTCCAGTTCAGGATGAGAGTAGATATTATTGCTCTCGAATATTTTCTTTGCTTTATCTGTAAGCATTGCATCCAATGCAAGAGGTGTAGTTTTTACATTTGGTAACCCTCTTTTCGCTGCTTCATGTTGCCATGCTTCACTATAGCCATCACCTTCAAAAAGTATTTTTTCACTTGACACTACGTATTCGCGAATCACATGCATAATGGCGATTTCTTTCTTATCTCCCTTTTCGATCAATGCATCTACATCTTTTTTGAATTGCTTAAGTGTTTCAGCAACGATTGTATTCAATACCGTCATCGCATTTGCACAGTTAGCAGTTGAACCTACAGCCCTGAATTCAAATTTATTTCCAGTAAATGCAAATGGTGAAGTACGGTTACGATCTGTGTTATCAAGCATCAGTTCAGGAATGCTTTTATGAATATCGATCTTCAGCATGCTTTCATCTGTTTCATCCATCTTCTTACTCACTCTTTCTTTTACATCGCCCAACACTTTAGAAAGATATTGACCAATGAAAACAGAAATGATAGCTGGCGGTGCTTCATTTGCCCCAAGCCGGAAATCATTTCCTGCTGATGCTATTGATGCTCTCATCAGATCTGAATAATCATGAACAGCTTTAATAGTGTTTACAAAAAAGGTAAGGAACATCAGGTTGGTCTTTGGCGTTTTACCGGGAGCCAGAAGATTTACACCTGTATCAGTTGCCATGCTCCAGTTATTATGTTTACCACTTCCGTTGATGCCGGCAAATGGTTTTTCATGTAACAGTACACGCAGTTTATGACGGCGTGCTACCCTGTCCATTATATCCATTAGTAATGAATTATGATCCACGGCCACACTTACTTCTTCAAATATCGGTGCACACTCAAACTGTGCTGGTGCTACTTCATTATGTCTTGTACGAAGAGGAATTCCTAATTTATAAGATTCCGTTTCAAAATCCCGCATGAATGCATAGATCCTTTCAGGTATTGAACCGAAATAATGATCTTCCAATTGCTGACCTTTTGCAGGGCTATGACCAAATACAGTTCTGCCACATAAGACCAGGTCAGGTCTTGCATTGTGCATGCCTTCGTCAATTACAAAATATTCCTGCTCCCATCCTAAAGTAGCTGTAACACGGCTTACATTCTTATCAAAATAATTACAAACATCAACAGCGGATTTATTTAATGCCTCAAGAGCTTTAAGCAATGGAGCTTTATAGTCAAGTGATTCGCCGGTATAAGAAACAAATATTGTTGGAATGCAAAGTGTTTTTCCATTACCGATCTCCATAATAAAAATCGGTGATGAAGGATCCCATGCAGTATATCCTCTTGCTTCGAAAGTAGCACGCAAGCCACCACTTGGAAAAGACGATGCATCTGGCTCCTGTTGGATCAGTGCATCTCCATCAAAAGTTTCCATAGCAGTGCCATCACCTTTTAATGTAAAAAATGAATCATGTTTTTCAGCAGTTGTACCTGTGAGTGGTTGAAACCAGTGTGTAAAGTGTGTCACACCTTTTTTCTCCGCCCATGCTTTCATCCCACTTGCGATCTGGCTTGCCATTGAACGGTCGATCTTATGCCCGGTCTTTACAGATGATAGTAAACTCTTATAAGCATCATCGCTTAAAAATTCACGGGCCGTTTTAATTGTAAAAACATTCTCGCCGAATATGGCTGTTATCCTTGAAGAGCTTTCAACTTCCGGTTTGTCAGCAGAATTTGTAATCTTGTTTAGGGCATTAAATCGTTGTGACATGATTTTGTAATTTTTTTTTATTGATGAATGCAAAAATGGTTAACCCTTGAGAATAAAGATTAACCATTTTAATTATGTGGATAACTTAGTTATCAATCCTTATGCTGCGACCGCTTTTTTTGTTGTCTCTTTTACTGTCAATGATGATACATCAGCAGTCTTTACAGTTTTGATTATCCTTGCAGCTACTTTATATGGATCTGCAGCACTGTTTGGACGACGATCTTCTAACCAGCCTTTCCAACCTCTTTCCACCGTACCGATCGGAATGCGTATAGAAGCACCACGGTCAGAAACACCATATTTAAATTCATGGATGGCTGCAGTTTCATGCTTACCAGTTAAACGCATATCATTGTCGGCACCATAAACTTCGATATGCTCTTTAATAAATGGTCTGAAAGCTTCGCATACCGCTTCATAGATATCTTTTCTTCCGCATGTTCTCAGCAATGTATTGGAGAAATTAGCATGCATACCGCTGCCATTCCAGTCAAGGTTGCCAAGCGGCTTGCAATGCCAGTTGATAGCAATGCCATGTTTCTCACAATTTCTCTCCAGCAGGTAACGGGCAATCCAGATTTGGTCGCCAGCTTCTTTAGCGCCTTTTGCAAAAATCTGGAACTCCCATTGGCCGGCAGCTACTTCAGCATTAATACCTTCAACATTCAATCCTGCTTCAATACAAATATCAAGATGCTCTTCAACTATATCACGACCAAATGCATTGCTTGCGCCAACTGAACAATAATATGGGCCTTGCGGACCAGGGAAACCACCTTCAGGAAAACCTAGAGGTTTATTTGTTTTTGGATTCCAAAGGAAATATTCCTGCTCAAATCCAAACCAGAAATCATTATCATCATCTTCGATCGTAGCACGGCCATTTGATTCATGTGGCGTACTATCTGGATTTAAAACTTCACACATTACCAGGTAAGCGTTTTTACGCTGGGGATCTTTTGCAATAAAAACTGGTTTCAACAAGCAGTCAGATGAACCTCCCGGAGCCTGTTCCGTAGAAGAACCATCAAAACACCACACTGGACAATCTTCAAGTTTACCACTGAAATCTTTTTCGACTTTTGTCTTGCTACGAAGACTTTGGGTTGGTTTATATCCATCGAGCCAGATATACTCAAGTTTGATAAGAGCCATGTTTTTAGTTTTAAATTAAAAATATTTTTAATGTGTTGCTATAAGACAAAACTAAGGCTCAAAATTGATAATTCAAGAAAAAAAAATGTTCAAACCAGTTATTTGTGGAAAAAAAATTAAAATATATGGAAAATGAGCAAAAATTATAGCGACTCTGGGCTTTTCGGACCGAAGACTTTTATAAGTCTTGACCAATCAATTCCTGCAACAACGGGAATAATGAGAAAAGGAAGTACAATGCTCCTGTAACGGACAATGGCTCCCAGATTATTTACACTAAAACCAATGGAGAGTAACACCGATGCCGAAAAGAAAACGCAAAAGAAAATGAAACCCCTGCCGGGCTTCAGAGAAGTATGAAAAAGAATACATAGAATTAAAAGCATCAATAACAGATTAATCTCAGATGCAGCAGCTAAGGAAAGCAGGTGACGTACATCGCTGGGATATGGCCGTATAGCTGAAAGCGTAATGGCCTGCGGTGTATTGGTTAAAAAACTAATAGCAGTTGGCTCAAGCGTTTTAATAGGAATAGTGGAACCACCCGGAACAAGTTTTAAAAATTCCTGCTGTTTGTTTACTACCGCCTGCGGGAAATCAAGCTCAGGATTTATTTTTCTTACATTAAAAAAAGCTATTACACAAAACAAATAAATGAATCCATAAATGGCAATTGTATGCTTTGGCCATTTTATGGATAATATCCATGCAAGGATCGCAGGTACTGCCATCACTATCAAAAAATTCCTGAGAATTGTCATCAGGAATAACCCCAATAATATCCAGAGTATTCTTTTTATTGTAAACTTTTTCTCTACTGAAGCGAAATAGATATTATAAACGATGATACTGATGCCCAGGAAGATCAATCCTTCTTTGTGAATGCCACTACACCAATAAAGAAATGAGGGAATAAAAAAAGAAGCAAGGGCTATCTGAATGCGTTTACCCGGAAATGCATGGTTCATTACCCTGAATACTGCAACAGCGCCAAAAAGTGATAAAAAAGAATAGATGATTACGTTCACATAGTAGTGACAAAAGCTGAACAAGTTGAAGAGTGATAATATCTTAATGAAAAAATTACCTTTTATATCACTCCAGTAAGAATCCTGCGAAGTAAAAAATTTCATAAACCCTCCCTCATAAGGATTATAAAAAATGTTCGCAAAATAAGTTCCCGGATCACTGATCAGCAATTGATATTCTGGCAAGCTGCTCATATGAAAGGCCCAGGTATCCTGCATCTGGGCCAGGTTTCCATAGTAACGGCCGATCCAGCCATAAAAAATTCCTGCTAATACCTTTAATAGAAAAAGTATTATCAACTGTGGCGATGAAAAACCGGTTTTGGTAAAAAACTTAACACGGGTGACAAGCCAGGAGAAAAATAAGAGGTATCCTAAAAAAAGTATATACTCCAAAACGGTATCAGAATTTTCTGCAAAATATCATTTCCTGAGCATAAAAAGTTGACAAGTTATTTTTAATTGGTAAACAGCTGAGTTGTAGTTTTGCGCTTCTTCAAAATCCTTATACTTATTTACATGGAAGTAACAGTAAAAACAGCGCAGCAGTTACGGTTAACAGAAGACGAATTTGAACTCATCAAACAAAAACTCGGACGTATACCCAACTTTAATGAACTCTGTGCATTCAGCGGCATGTGGAGCGAGCATTGCAGTTATAAAAACTCAATTAAATGGCTAAAGACTTTACCAAGAGAGGGCGGAAGAATGCTGGTAAAAGCAGGTGAGGAAAATGCCGGGCTGATGGATATCGGCGATGGCCTTGGTGTTGTATTTAAAATAGAATCACATAATCACCCTTCTGCTATTGAACCTTTCCAGGGAGCAGCAACAGGTGTTGGCGGAATTCACCGTGATATTTTCACGATGGGTGCAAGACCAATTGCCTCTCTCAACTCATTACGTTTTGGAAAACTGGAAGAAGATAAAACACAACATCTCTTATCTGGTGTTGTGCACGGTATCGGTCATTATGGAAATTGTTTTGGTGTGCCTACAGTAGGTGGTGAAATTTATTTTGATGAATGTTATCATACCAACCCCTTGGTTAATGCGATGAGTGTTGGGATTGTAAAAGCTGGTGAAACTGTTTCAGCAACAGCGCTGGGAACTGGTAACCCGGTAATGTTTGTAGGAAGTGCTACGGGTAAAGATGGAATTGGCGGTGCTTCATTTGCATCTGCTGATATTACAGCAGATAGTGCACAGGATCTGCCTGCAGTACAAGTTGGCGATCCTTTCCAGGAAAAGAAATTACTGGAAGCATGTTTAGAAGTAATACAAACTGGTGCTGTAGTTGGAATGCAGGATATGGGAGCAGCTGGAATTATTTGTTCTACTTCAGAGATGAGTGCAAAAGGTGAAGTAGGTATGCGTATCGATCTGGATAAAGTTCCTACAAGACAAAAGAACATGAAAGTATGGGAACTGTTATTAAGTGAAAGCCAGGAAAGAATGTTACTCGTTGCTCAAAAAGGAAGAGAAGATGAAGTAAAAAAAGTTTTTGATAAATGGGACCTGCCTTGCTCAGTAATTGGTGAAGTAACTGACGATGGCATTTTGAATTTTTATATGCATGGAGAATTGGAAGCTTCATTACCTGCGCATGACCTCGTGTTGGGTGGCGGTGCTCCACAGTATGATAGAGAATACAAAGAGCCAACATATTTTGAAGAAATAAAAAAATTTAATGCCGACGCTATACCTCAACCGGAAGATCTGAAAGATATAGCTGAGAAAATTATCAGGCTTCCTTCTATTGCGTCGAAAAGATGGGTATACAATCAATATGATAGTATGGTAGGAACAAATAATACTTCTACCAATGCACCAACAGATGCGCCGGTTGTATTAGTGAAAGGCACAACTAAGGCTTTAGCGATAACTACAGATTGTAACAGCCGTTATGTTTTTGCTGATCCTTATAAAGGAACAATGATCGCAGTAGCAGAAGCGGCAAGAAATATCGTTTGCAGTGGTGGTCAGCCATTGGGTGTAACCAACTGTTTGAATTTTGGCAATCCCTATGATCCCGAAGTTTATTACCAGTTTGTAAATGCTATAAAAGGAATGGGAGAAGCATGTCGCAAATTTGATACCCCTGTTACCGGTGGTAATGTAAGTTTCTACAACCAATCCGCCGAAGGCGGACCGGTTTATCCAACACCGACAATTGGGATGGTAGGTTTGCTGGAAAATGTAGAAAATAAAATGACATTGGATTTTAAAACAGAAGGTGATGTTATTTATTTAATTGGCTCTGCTAATAATGATATTGCTTCCTCGCAATACTTAAGCAAAATAGTTGGAATTGAATTTTCACCTGCCCCGCATTTTGATCTTGAAGAGGAGTTTGACTTGCAGAAAAAAATCACTGAACTAATATCAGCCGGAGTAATTGAATCAGCACATGATGTAAGTGAAGGCGGTTTATTTGTTACTTTATGCGAAGCCGGCTTTAATCGTGAATTAGGTTTTGCTATTGAAACAAAAGAACGGATAAGAAAAGATGCCTGTTTATTTGGCGAAGCTCAAAGTCGTGTGGTTGTTACAGTAAGTCCTTCATCAATTGAGAAGTTTGAAAAGCTTGTCAGCGATTTTCCTCATGAAAGATTAGGCCTGGTTACAAGTGGTGAAATGCTTGTTGATGAAGATTTCTGGGGAACAATTGACTGGTGGCAGGAAGAGTATGATACAGCGATCGAAAATTATTTAAGCAAAGAAGAAGCAGGCTCTGCACTAAGCTCTATATAATGAATAAGGATTCACAGATAATAGTTACTGGCGCTGCAGGTTTTATAGGCAGCTATATGGTTGGATATCTTAATGAGCAAGGATATGAAAATCTTATCATCGTCGATGATTTCAGCGAAGCAGAAAAAAAAGTTAACTATCATTCAAAAAAGTTTACTGTAAAAATTGAAAGAGTTGAGTTGTTTGACTGGTTGAATAAAAACAATCCATCAATTGATTTTATTTTTCATTTAGGTGCCAGAACCGATACCACAGAGTTTGATTATTCAATTCATGAAGAACTGAATGTTGAATATTCAAAACAAATCTGGAATTACTGCACAGAGAAAAACATTCCTCTTGTTTATGCATCTTCAGCTGCTACTTATGGTGGTGGTGAACATGGATACAAAGATGACCATGACATACTGGATAAACTTGAGCCCTTAAATCCTTATGGCGTTTCAAAAAATGAGTTCGACAAGTGGGCATTGAAGCAAGGTGAAAAGTCAAAAGTGAAAAGTGAAAAACATGAGCCTCCACATTGGTATGGGTTAAAATTTTTCAATGTTTATGGGCCCAATGAATATCACAAAGCAAGGATGGCCAGTGTTATTTTTCATGCCTATAACCAGATAACGAAGTCAGGAAAAGTAAAACTTTTCAAATCACATAAAGAAGGTTTTAAAGATGGTGAACAACTTCGTGATTTTATTTATGTAAAAGATGTGGTAGCTGTCTGTTTCTGGCTGATGTCCGCCCGTGACGGTACGGACGGGCAAAATCAACCGGCAAATGGGTTATATAATTTAGGCACAGGAAAGGCAAGAACGTTTAATGACCTGATCAGATCCATTTATTCAGCATTAGAAAAAGAACCGTTGATCGAGTATATCGATACACCGGCTGATATCCGTGATAAATACCAGTACTTTACTGAAGCTGATATGAACAAGTTGAAGAACGCAGGATACAATGCTTCGTTTTATTCGCTTGAAGATGGAGTAAAGGAATACGTAAATAACTTCCTGCTCACTGGAAAAATTTACTGAGCCCCCAACCCTGCCTACCGGCAGGCAGGCCTCTAAAGGGGGGCTATTACTCCAATAAATGAAGATGTGCTACTGTTTCAATAATTCATCCTATTTTTACACAGTTGTTGCCTGCCACAGAAGTTAATTCTTCGTGTGGCATTTTTATTTTATTAAACGAAAGTTATGTCAAAGAAAATTGCAATCATTGGTGGCGGAAATCTTGGAGCATCGATAGCAGATGGTTTGATCATGAGTGAATTCAGCCGCCCTGTTGAACTAAGCATTACCCGCAGGAATATTTCTGTATTAAGCCGCTTTGCCGAAAGAGGTTGTATGGTTCATAGTAATAACAAGAAAGCTGTAAAAGATAGTGAGATCATCATTCTTGCAGTTAAGCCTTATAATTATGCAGATATTATTAAAGAAATAAAACCTGTTTTAGATCCAAAGAAGCATGTTATTGTATCTGTCATCACCGGTGTGTGGATTGATGAAATGCAAAAAGCAATTGGCAAACCTGTTCCTATTATCCGTGCTATGCCGAATACTGCCATCGCTATTCAGCAAAGCATGACCTGCATAGCACATAATGGCGCAAGTCCATCACAGATCAGTTATGTGCAGCAATTGTTTGATGTATTGGGAAGAACGGTGATAATCGATGAAAAATTGATGGATGCCGCCACTGTGTTAGGAGCTTGCGGCACTGCATATGCAATGCGTTATATCCGGGCAAACATCCAAGGCGGTATTGAAATTGGTTTTGATGCAGCAACGGCAACATTGATCGCTGCACAAACAGTAAAAGGCGCTGCGGATCTATTGCTACAAAAGAATACACATCCTGAACAGGAGATCGATAAAGTAACGACCCCAAAAGGTTGCACCATCGCAGGATTAAATGAAATGGAACACCAGGGATTCAGTTCATCATTGATCCGTGGTGTAGTGGCGAGTTTTAAAAAAATTCAACAGCCCTGATCTTACTCCGAGAACCATTCGTTATGCTGTTCCTCTACACGGATAAATGTAGTACGTTTTGTAAGTTCCTTTAAAACCTTTGCACCTACATACGTGCAGGCAGAACGAAGCCCACCGAGAATATCCTGAACGGTATCAGATACATTTCCACGATAAGGTATTTCTGTTGTCTTGCCTTCTGATGCACGGTAATCAGCTACACCACCGGAATATTTATTCATGGCTGTTTCAGAACTCATGCCATAGAAAAGTTTAACCTTAGTACCATCTTCTTTTTCCAAAAGCTCTCCACCACTTTCTTCATGACCTGCAAGCATACCGCCAAGCATTACAAAATCAGCGCCACCGCCAAATGCTTTTACTACATCACCGGGGACTTTACAACCACCATCAGAAATTATTTGTCCGCCTAATCCGTGTGCGGCGTCGGAACATTCAATGATAGCAGATAACTGCGGATAGCCTACTCCAGTTTTTACCCTTGTTGTACATACTGAACCCGGACCAATTCCTACTTTAATTATATCCGCACCTGCCAGCAATAATTCTTCTACCATTTCACCCGTAACCACATTGCCCGCAATAATTACTTTGCCGGGATATTTTTTTCTTGTCGCAGCAACAAACGATACAAATTTCTCTGAATAACCATTAGCTACATCGATACAAATAAATCGTAACGCTGTATTCTCTTTTAAAATTGTACCCAACTTCCTTGCATCTGCATCACTGGTGCCGGTGCTTATGGCAATATGCTCAGCGATCTTCTTTCCATCATTTTTCATAAATGCTTTCCATTGTGCAGCAGTATAATGCTTATGTATTGTTGTAAACATTTTATGAGTTGCAAGTGCTTTAGCCATTTCCATGGTTCCTACCGTATCCATATTGGCTGCCATGATTGGGATCCCTTCCCAATCTTTACCGCCATGCAGGAATTTAAACTTACGGTTCAGCGAAACTTCGGAACGGGAACTAAGTGTGGAGCGTTTAGGTCTTAACATCACATCTTTAAAACCCAGCTTAATATCTGAATCTATATGCATAATTTAAAAATTTGAACCGGGCAATTTAACTAAACATAAGCTATGCCGAAAAGAAAATTATGAACAGCAGAAAAATCAATCAGTTATTTTTGCAGTTCAAATACCCGATAATGAAATTCCTTACCATTGCTGTTGCCCTTCTGATAACATTTAATGTAAATGGTCAAACAGATTCCATACAGCCGCCTTATAAAAGATTTCCGACCCCACCTCCTTTTAAATTATTACTTACTGACAGTGCCACTTATTTTACAAAAGCAGATCTCGAAAAGAAAAAACCTTTATTGATAATGTTGTTCAGTCCGGACTGTGACCATTGCAAACATGAAACTGAGGAGTTGATAAAGAATATTGATAAGTTTAAAAAAGTTCAGATCGTAATGGCAACTTTTCAACCGTTTGATGAGATGAAAAAATTTTATGCTGATTTTCAGCTAAATCGCTTTGAGAATATTGTAGTCGGCAAAGACATCAACTTTATCCTCCCTCCTTTTTATAATATTCGCAATCTTCCATTCCTGGCTTTTTATGATAAGAAAGGACAACTGATCTCTGTATTTGAAGGCGGATTGCCGATGGATAAAGTGGCGGAGAAGTTTGGGATTGATAAATAAAATTGAATCACTGTGAAGTTCAATTTTTCAAGGAAGATTCATAGCTTCCCATTCTTTGATCTGCTTTTTAGATGCCAGCCCTCTCCAGCTTAATTCAAGTATCTCTTTCAACAATTTCATATTGTATTGGTGGATCCACATGCAGATATAGGGATATGCTTTAAAGTGATCCGGCAAAAGAAAAATTTCAGGATAGCGTATTAAGTATTCATCTCTTTTTTCAAAATCAAGATGAATAGGAATGAATTCGCCGTTGTCATGTAACCTGCACATGAGTTTACCTCTTACTTTTATTGATGGAGTATTTTCATGAGATACACTTTCCTCTGCTCCCGGAAATAATAAAGCGATCCTTTTAATAGGTTCAAAATCTGCAGGATCGTATTTTATATTTTCCCGATTCATTAATATGCCTTGCCAGGTTTTAAGATAAATACTTCGGTAAACATTAAAAATGTTTTTTAAATTTAGAAAATAATCTGGTATAAAATTTAATTGATTATCAGAAGAAATCTTTACCAGAGAATAAGGCAAATGTTGGCTTCAATAGTTATGAGACATAATATTTCTAATATACTTTTTACTATATTCCTATACTCTTGTACCTCCTTCGGTGACTATTTACAAAAAGCGGACACCGCGATTGAAAAAGAAGATTATAGAGAAGCTATAAATTTCTTAAATAAAGCTCTTTCTAAAAAGAAATATCTCGCAGAAGCTTACTCGGAAAAGGCTCACTGTTACACAAAACTCAATAAAGACGACTCTGCTATAATAGTCTACGAACAACTTCTTGTCTTTGATCCAAATAATACATTGGCTTTTTATAATCTCGGTTTGTGCAAATACCGACAAGAAAAGTTTGATGAAGCAATTGATTATTTTAACGACGCAATGAAAACAAAAGGCTATAACCCCAACGATACATCGAAATCACAATTAATCATGGAATATACTCAGGGAGGAAAGGAGTTACTTGGTATGGATGGTAAATTTGATATCTCATTTTCAGAAATCTTTTATATGGCAGGATTAGTGTATTATAAAACAGGAAAGATAAAAAAGGCGTATAGATATTTCATGGACTGTATTTCCAAAGGATTCAACGTGCCTGAAAGTCACTATATGATTGGGTTATGCTGGCTTTCCGCTGGCGATAATCAAAAGGCCTGCGAGTCATTCAAGACTTCCCAAATTTCCGGTTATGCGCTAGCAATTGAACAGTTTGAAAAAAACTGCAAATAAACTACTGTAGTCAACAAAGGTTTTTCTGCTATCCTATCAGACGAATACGATAGTGATGTGTGAAGAATGCCAAATAGAATTACAGAACCCTGAACGGAGCGTCGCAACAGAAGTCTAATAGCAGCACTTCAGCAGGTTGAATACCCAAAAATCTCACCCTACGAAAAGCTGCCCAACCATTATCTTTGCCCCCTCAAATAATTTACTCAATAATAAAAATTCTCTGATGAAAGTAACCGTAGTAGGTGCAGGCGCAGTAGGCGCAACAACTGCCGATAATATTGCCCGTAAACAATTATGCAGTGAGCTGGTGCTGGTAGATATTAAAGAAGGTGTGGCTGAAGGTAAGGCCATGGACCTGATGCAAACAGCACAGATCGAAGGTTTCGATACAAAGATCATTGGCAGTACTAATGATTATGCAAAAACTGCCGGCAGCGATGTGGCCGTTATTACTTCCGGTATTCCACGTAAACCGGGTATGACACGAGAAGAATTGATCGGCATTAATGCAGGTATTGTAAAAACGGTTGCAGAAAATATTCTGAAGAATTCACCGAATGCAATCATCATCGTCATCAGCAACCCGATGGATACGATGACCTATCTCGCATTAAAAGCTACAGGACTTCCTAAAAACCGTATTATTGGAATGGGTGGCGCATTGGACAGTGCAAGATTCCGTTATTTCTTAAGCACCGCCATGAAATGTTCACCAAACGATCTGAATGCAAATGTAATTGGCGGTCATGGCGACACTACAATGATCCCTTTAACAAGGTTGGCTACTTATATGGGAATACCGGTGAGTAATTTCCTTGATGCAGATGCTTTGAAAAAAGTAGCTGCTGATACAATGGTGGGTGGTGCTACGCTGACAGGATTATTGGGCACATCAGCCTGGTATGCACCGGGTGCAACTGGCGGTTTTTTAGTAGAAAGTATTTTACGTGACGAAAAAAGAATTGTTCCCTGCTGTGTAGCGTTGGATGGAGAATACGGACAAAAAGATATTTGTCTTGGCGTACCTGTTGTAATTGGTAGAAATGGCTGGGAAAAAATTGTTGACTATAAACTGAATGAAGAAGAACAGGCCGCATTTAATAAAAGCGCAGAAGCAGTAAGAAATATGAATAGTGTTTTGAATACGCTAAGCTTGTAAAATATTTTTTATAACTTTTGAAAGCGGATGAGTGTTCATCCGCTTTTTTTTTGAATAGGACAGCAAGCAACATATAACTACCGTAAGATCCGCAACACTAATTGAAAATAAAAAGGCCCCGCAAATTGCGGAGCCTCTCATGTTATAAGTGCAAGGTTTATCTCTGTTGTACAGGAGGAGGAGGGAATGCAGACGCAGGCGGTGCATTTTTTATATCTATCACTTCCACCTCAAATAATAGATTGGTGAAAGGCGGAATGTCCTGGTAACCTGAAGTACCATAAGCCTGGTCAAAGGGCACAAGGAAATTTGCTTTGGAACCTTTCTTTAATAATTGCAATCCTTCAAACCATCCACGGATCAATCCCATCGGCGCCAGGTTAAAATCCAGTGGCCTGTTACGTGTAGTATCTTTATTATTCATGTTCCCGTCAAATACTCTGCCATCGGGATAACGGCCTTCATATTTCATAGACACAACTTTTCCGCTATCACAGGTAGGGCCATCACCATCTTTTGTAATTTTTACATAAGTGCCACCTGCTGTTTTTATAGCACCTGCAAATTTTTCTTTTGCTATTTTCTCCACCTCTGCTTTACGCTTATCAGTTACTAACTGCTGCATACGCATCATTTCTGTTCTGTATTCCTCCTGCACCACTTGAACAGAGTCATAACGTTTTAATATTTTTACATACAGGTAATAATTTGATCCTTTTTTCAGGTAAGCTGGAATTGAACCCGGAGGTGCATTGGGGCTTTTACTGAGAATAGTATCAACCGGAAAACGATAAACAACACTATCACCAACAACTAATTTGTTTGCAATTTCCCAGATATCAAAATCTCTTGCTATTGAATCGATCTTTGCAAACTGATCAGGTGTTTCATCAGGAACATTAAGCAATGAATCCTCGATCTTCTGTACAAGGCGGAAACGTACAAATGTTCCGGATTTCAAGCTGTCTTTACCACCGTTGGCAAAGATCTTATATCCCAGGCCGGTTTTGGTAACTGAAAAATTTTTGTTGTCTGCGTTCGTGCAGGATGTAACTGTAAAGGCTATTGCCACTAACATCAGCACCCACTTGTTCATTTTCATTTTTGGTTATTTAAGTATTTATAAATTCTGTAATGGGGAAATAAAAAAGAATTACCCAGTAAAGCGGCGCAATATCGGAATAAATTCCCGTTTTGCCTGTTCTTTCTGCCAAATACCAGGTGTTTATTTTGATGCCTGAAAAAAAGGATAATTGAGCAGAAATCTCTTCATTTTGGTTACCAATATTTCATTTCCTAACTTTCGATTTAATAAAAATACATACATGGTATCCGAAATACGGGGCAGCTTCAATGGCAGTTTCAACAAAGAAAAGTATGAGGCATTCCTCCGTGACCTGAACAGTGTACATCCGGGTGCTATTGAATTCCGTGTAGCTGAAACGCCGGTTTTTGTTTCCAAAGATTTTACCACCAAAATGCTTGATGCCTGTGAAAGTATTGTAGACGTTATCACCGATCCTGGTTTTAATGAAATGGTTAAAAATGCGGTCCCCAAAAATATTCATGTGCCCGGCGAAAGCAGGCATTCGCATTTTATTGCTTTCGATTTTGGCATTTGTATAAATGAGGCCGGTGAATATGAACCGCAACTGATCGAAATGCAGGGCTTCCCTACCCTGTTTGCATACGAAGTATTGCTGGATGAAGTTTTCAGAAAACATTTTCCGGTGCCGGATAATTTTAGTTGCTATCTCGGGGATCATGAAAAAGAAAGTTACCTGCAATTATTAAAAGATATTATCGTAGCTGATGAGAAGCCTGAAAATGTGATATTGCTTGAAATTTTTCCACACCAGCAAAAAACAAGAATTGATTTTTATTGTACGCAGGATTATCTCGGTATAAAACCTGTTTGCCTCACAGAGTTAATTAAAGAGGGGAAGAAATTGTTCTACATGAATGAGGGGAAGAAAACCCAGGTCAGGCGAATTTATAATCGTGTAATATTTGATGACCTGCAACAACAAACACCTGAAGTGCAGGAGAAAGGAAAAATTTTATTTGAAGAATTGGATGTGCAATGGATACCGCACCCCAACTGGTTTTATAAGATCAGCAAATACACAATACCTTTTATACATCATCCTTATGTGCCAAAAACATTTTTCCTGGATGAAATAAAACAAATACCTACTGATCTCGAAAATTATGTTTTAAAACCGTTGTTCTCGTTTGCAGGCCAAGGTGTGGTAATAGATGTAACACAAACCGATATTGATAATGTAAAAGACCCGGAGAATTGGATACTGCAACGAAAAGTAAAGTATGCTGATATAATTGAAACACCAGATATCCCGGCCAAAGCGGAGATCCGATTATTTTATTTCTGGAAAGATGGTGCTGCAAGACCTGTTGCTGCCAACAATCTTGCAAGATTGAGCAAAGGAAAAATGATCGGTGTTCGTTATAACAAGGACAAGGAATGGGTTGGCGGAAGTTTTTGTTATTTTGAAAAATGAGATTTTTTGCGATCATATTATTACTTCTGTTTTTTATAGCCTGCAATCAACATTCTGGTGATGTACAGAAACTGCAATCAAAAATTGACAGTCTTGAAAAACGACTGGCCGAAACTTATAAACCGGGTCTGGGTGAGTTTATGTCGGGCATACAGATACATCATGCCAAGCTTTGGTTTGCCGGACAAAATCAGAACTGGCCTTTAGCAAATTTTGAGATACACGAAATACAAGAAGCTCTTGATGATGTACAGAAATTTTGCAGCGACAGAGAAGAAACTAGATCAATTGGAATGATCAATGGCCCTGTCGATAGTTTGACCGGAGCTATTCAACAAAAAGATCTAAGACTATTCAGCAGCAGATATGCCCTTTTAACCCAGGCATGTAACAATTGCCATTTAGAAACAAAACATAAATTTAATATTGTTACTATTCCATCATCCACACCTGTTGTCAACCAGGATTTCAGGCCATTAAAATAATACTGGTATTACACTCAATCCAGAACGTCATATATGGAACAGATCAAAAATATCAAACCTAAAGAAGTTGTCCCCGGTATCACGGGCCACTATGTACATGGCGATGCTTTAACCCTCGGATATGTTGAAGTAAAGAAAGGAAGCATTTTACCCGAGCATCATCATGTGCATGAACAAATCACTTTTGTACTGGAAGGGCAACTGGATATGATAATAGGTGGTGTACCCTGTCCTTTAAAAGCCGGTATGTATCATGTTATTGCTTCCAATGTTCCCCACTCCGCTACTACACCGGTGGATTGCAAAGTGATTGATGTGTTCAGCCCGGTAAGAGAAGATTATAAACAATAATTGTTGCTTCTTATATTTGTGTAATGAGAAAACCACTGCTCATTCTTACATTGATAAGTATAAACCTTTATGCTCTATCGCAGGAAGAAGGCCGCATGGAAACTGATCGTCCTGATCAAACCGAATCCCCGATTATTACAAAAAAGAAATATATACAGACAGAAATTGGATTCAACTATGAAAAAGATGGAGATCTTCACGCATTTGTACATCCTACTATTCTGTGGAAATATGGAGCTTGCAGTCGGTTTGAATTTAGGTTAATAACAGAGTTTGTTTCTGTGGAGACTCCCCTGATCATCCCCAATGGAAATGAAATAAAAACAGGAATTCTTCCTATTAAGATCGGTGGTAAAATAGCACTTTGGGAGGAAAAAGGTTTAGTACCTAAGACATCAGTGATCTTTCATATAGCACCTTCAAATATCGGCAGCAAAAAATTTTACACAAGCAAATGGGCTCCCAATTTTATTTTAACCATGCAGCACACTTTATCAGAAAATATCGGGTTAGGTTATAACCTGGGATTTGAACTGGATGGCGAAAGCGGCAGTCCATTTTGGGTCTATACAATAGCTCCGGGTTTTAATATCGGTAAAAGCTGGTATGGCTATATTGAATTGTTTGGGGCGGTGAAAAACAATGAACTGCCTCGTCACAACCTGGACGGCGGCCTTGCTTATTATTTTTCTGATAACAAAAAGCTTGATTTTTCATCCGGCATTGGACTCACTGATAATGTGACTGATTGGTATGGTTCAATAGGATACTCTTTTCGATTCAATACAAAAAAGAAGAAATAATTACTGCACGATCATTACTTCAATTTATACCTGATCCCAGTATAAAATAATCTACCACTTACAGGCCCCCAAACCAATGACGCATCAAAGTATTGGCTAAAAGGTTGATCAGCTGCAATGATTGGATCCTTTTGAAAATAATTAGACAAATTCTCTCCGCCAAAATATAGCTCAAACGGATGTTTTTTACCAAGCGTCTTGCTAACCTGCGCATTCATCAGGACATAAGATGGTGAACTTGTGTTGAGTTGATATTGAGCTGGGTTAGCCGATGTATTTGGTATCCTCTTAGTACCATTATAATTAAACGTATAATCAAGCTTCCAGCCGCTTACTTCGTAGGCAAGATTTGCAAATGCCCTGTTTTTTGCAGTAAATGGTTTTTGTAAAAGCTCATTACTATAAGTTGTTTTTACATCAAAAAAGCGGTAAGCTACCCTTACCTCCAATTTACGAACAGGTTCAAAGTTCATTTCTGCCTGGAAACTATTTGAAAAAGATTTTCCCGCCAGATTATAAAATTTAACTTGTCTTACATCTTCAAGGTCCACCACTACTTGTTCATCAAAATCATTTCTGAAATAATCAACACTGAATGATCCATCACGTTTGAAGAGTTTAAACTTCTGATCAACACTGATCCCTTTATTCCACGCAACTTCAGGATCGAGTCCATAGGCTTTACCTGCTGAAGATGATAAAATATTTACTTGTCTTGAGCTCACAAACACACTCATATTCTCCGCAAAAATATTTGCAGTACGTTGTCCACGTCCTGCACTTAGGCGAATCGTAGTTCCTTTTAGGGGTTCATAGCGTACATGTACCCGGGGAGTAATAAACCAGTCAAATAAACTATTATTGTCGGCACGAAGACCGGCAACAATATTGAACTTATCAACCGGTGTAAACGTATATTCGAAAAATGCACCGGGAACTGTTTCGGTTCTTTTAAAATTGATGGATTTAAAATCTTCATCATATTTATCTGAAACGAAACTTAAACCAGTTCTGAATTTATGATTGGTGTTGCCAATGATAGATTGATAAATCAGGTTAGCATAAAAATTACGCTGTTCTGCATTATATTCAGTAAGCCCGAAATAAGAATCCTGCTGATGATTGAAGGTTGATAATTGCAGGCCGATACTTTTATATTTTTTGGCAGGGAATACATAACCGATCTTGGCAAAACCTTCATATCGTTTAGTGTTGATACCAAGCCCGTAATAATTGGTAGTAAACTTATCGTTAGCCGCATCAAACTTTGTCTCACCTCCTGTTCTGTTATCATTCAATATCTTGAAACCAAACTGTGTTAAAAAACCTTTCCCATCTTCATACTTCCATCGATTAATCGCACTAAACTGATTACCCATTGGAAGATCACGAAATCCATCATTGTTAAAGTCGATCGATTTGTTATTTAAGTAATCATCATGCAGTAATAATGCCGTACTCCATTTTTTGCCAAGCTTCTGTGTAAGGACAAGATTCAAATCTGTTTTACCCATATCATTTATATACGCATTTGCATAAAGCCGTTCCGCTTTCTCTGGTTTCTTTAATTCAATATTGATCTGCCCGGCAATACTTTCAAAACCATTTGCCACCGAGCCTACTCCTTTATTCAGTTGTATCGATTCAACCCATGGACCAGCAATGGAATTTAAACCCAATGGTGTAGCAATTCCTCTTGGGCCGGGAAGATTCTCAACGGTTAGTTGTGTGTAATTACCACTCAAACCCAACAACTGAATTTGTTTACTACCTGTTACAGCATCGTTATATGAAACATCAACTGAAGGGTTGGTTTCAAAACTTTCACTCAGGTTACAGCAAGCCGCTTTAAATAATTCTTTTTCTGACATTACCTGTTTACGTAGGGGGCTTAATGCAGAGACAAAGGTTGAACGTTGCCTTGCTATGATTGTAACCTCTCCCAACTTCTTATCTGTTGCAAGAATAATTTTCAGTTCCTTCATATCGGCAACTGTCATTGTATCGGGTTTATAACCTGCATAGCTGACAATTAATCTTTCTGCACCTGGGTGATGAGGAATACTGAAAACACCTGATGTATCCGTAACCGTTCCTTTATTTGTACCCAGCCATATAACAGAAGCACCGGCTAGCGGTGAAAACATTCCTTTTTTATTTTCTTCAAGCACTACTCCTTTTACAATATGAGCATCGGCAGGTAATTGGACTGTTCCATTTTCTAATACTGCAAGATCACCTGCAATTGATTTTTCAACCTGTCTTTTCATGTCCGCATTTCGTTTTTCGATTTCCCGGTAATGACAGCAATCCGGCAGTTCATTATACGTTGCAGTAGTTGCTTTTTCAAGTTCCGTGTCGTGTCCGGTCCCGGCTATTAATTTATGTACTTTCGATAAGCTGATCTTTTTAGGATTATAACTCAATGCAAGATTTTTTGTATCTACATCCCAGACAGCTGAACTGATTCCTTTCAGTTTAAGTGTTTGCTCAATCCGTTGTTTACACATTTCGCAGGCGCCGCTTACTTTGAAAATGATCGTAGAATCTTTAGCAGGTTGTGCACTCACAAAAAATGTAAAAACCAATAACGCAACTGTAAAAAAATATTTATTTGGTTTCATCCCGTTAAGTTTTTTGAAAAAAGAATAGCGGGGGCAGTTGATTTACCCCCGCCCGTTGACTTATTAACGATGATTTTCCTTTTTATCCTTTACCGGTTTTAAATCCATTCCGCATATGGAACATTTACCTGGTTTATCGCTGGCTACATCGGGATGCATACTACAGCAATATGCTTTCATGACTTCAGTTTTCATTTGCTCTTTTTTTGAAAGCGATAATTTTTTTCCACACTGAGGGCATTTGCCAGATTTATCACTTACGACATCAGCATGAACAGGACACGCATAGTTCTTTGTTACAGCAGCCTTCATGTCTTCTTTTTTGCTCAATGATAATTCCATACCGCATTTAGGGCATTTACCCGCTTTATCCATCTTTACATCCGGGTGCATAGAGCATGTGTACAAAAAAGTATGCTGAGTTGTGTCTTTTTTCCCTGCTTTCTCCTGTGCGAATACAGAAACGGAACTGATAGTTAAAGCTGCTATCAACAGCATCATGAACTTTTTCATATAAATAATTTTGAAGTATAAAAAATGTAATACAATGAACCCGGTAATAGTTTATTACCCGGACAGGATAGACCAGTAATTATTAAATACGGAAAACGCAGTTGCGGATATAAACTGCAACACCAGCACTTCGGGGAGGAGTATGTACATAATAATTTTCCCGGCTGGTGGACGTAATATTGATGCCAGGATTTTCAATAATAGAAGCAGGCAGTGCGTCTGATGCTGTTTGCATCAATTGAATGGATGCTTCAGCGATCTGCTGATCACCAGTGCTCTTTATAAGTCTTGATTCATCTTTACAACAACCACCGTCTTTCTCTGTTTTATCCATTCCGCAAAACGCACAAACAGTGGAATCATTATTTGCCACTCCCCAACCGGTCAATTTGTCCATACAATAATGCATATGAACATTTATCCCAGTCGCTGAAAAGAGATAGAAAAAAGCTAATATGGTTGTAACCAATTTACCCATCATCAGATATTAACTCAAAACTACATTTAAAGAGTTCCATGAAGAGATGATCTGCATCATTTGCAGCAGTCCTTTTTCCTGATAAAAATCATTCTGAATACTTTCGCAATAATTTTCTTTATAGAAGCCATTACTTTCAAGATCAATTATTTGATTATTTCTTCTTCCGCAAGGCATTCAAAAATATCCGCTCATAGCTGATCATAATACTTTTTTTCATCATACGGGAAATATCGCTACTCAACTGAAAGCGGTAGCCCAGGTTGAGCTTGCTGGTGCTATTAAAGATCAGTTGTATAGCTGGTGCCAGGTCTACATAGTATTTTTCAGAAGGCCAGTTAAGATTCCTTCCGCCAATCAATTCTGCATAAATATTCAGATTGATCTGATCATAATCGATATAGCTCCGCGGAAATACAAGATAGCCTGCAGAAAGTGTATAATTAAACGACTCAAAAGCGTAGGGCTGCGGATCTTGTTTTGATGATCTTACTTCATCCAGCACTTCGCTTATACTTGCTGTACCTGAAATGGCGAACTTATGCCATAGCTGCGTTGCAATAATTCCCGCCTGTATCCCGCTTTGATCTCCATTTGTCAAATTGATCTCATTATGATGAAGTTTGTTGCGGCTATAGGTAGCTGAAGTAAATGCAGCCATCCGAAAATGTTTATGTATTTCATCAATTGAAAGGAACCGGTACTTTGCATAAACTTTTGCAAACTCATAATAAAAATAATTCTCATGCATATTACCAAAACCGAGGCTGCCATGTACCATCCATTTTTTATTTAGCCCTAACATGACTTCCGGAACGTAGCGCTGTCCTAATCCATCATTATGAACACTATTACCAAACATTGTTCCCAGCTTTGCAGAAATAGATTTTGATGGCATATTCGATGCAGGCTCTGCATAAGGATATAACTCCTGTGCTGCTGCGGTTGTAACTATAAAAGAAATAAAAATAAAAAAGCAAAAACGCATGATCATTATTTTGAAAGCAAATCCTTAACTGCTGCCTCAAGGTCTTTCCCTTCCAGGTCCATTCCCACTAATTTGCCTTCTTTGTTTATTAAATACGAAGTTGGAAGGGCACTAACATTCCATTTCATTGCTGTACTCGCTTCTCCCATTTCTCTATCATTCACCTGCAGCCATGTTATTTTATCTTTTTGCACTGCTTTCTTCCAGTCTTTCTCGCTGTTATCAACAGATACACCGAATATCTCAAAACCCTGCGATTTATACTTAGCATATAATTTCATCATATGCTTGTTTGAAATACGACAGGGGCCACACCAGCTTGCCCAGAAATCAAGCAATACAATCTTTCCTTTTAATGAGGATAGTTTTAATGTATCGCCATTCAAAGATGGTAAAGCAATTTCCATGGCTTGTTGTCCCGGTCCGGGCTGTGCCTTTGCAGCAATAGAGAGAATGATAACAAATAAAAGCAAGTTGATTTTTCGTTGGATTTTCATATTGGTGATTTAAAAAATGTCTCCCCGATTGTAACGGGGAGACATCTGATTAAATAATTACATGATAGACTCTTTCATGAGCAGCTATTCCTTCCTTAGTACAACAATCACCCGATACACCTGTCTGTACACAGGTATGTTTGGTTGTATTAGCATACTTCTTGAATTCCTTTGCCGATAAAAAATTCTTATCAACAATGGTTATTGTTTTTTCGCCAGTAAGGGTTTCATCTGTACCGTTCAGGAAATGAATATTCAAACCGGCAACCTTTGCATGTGAATCCTTTGCTGCTTTTACATCAGCAAAATTTCCGGATGCTTTTAGCGATGCCACTGAAAAACCGGCATCTTCCACAGCTTTGCTCAATGCATCAAACTCAACATGACCGGATTGCTTAAATACCAAAACATAATCCTGTGATTTGATATCCACTTTTACCTCCTGTACAAAATCCACTTTCTCCAAAGCTACTTTTACTGCCTTGGAACACATGGAACATGTCAGCCCACTGGCTTTTAATGTGGCTTTTGTAAACTGTGCATTTACAGTAACTGAAAATGCAACCACTATCAATAGAATTAATAGCTTTTTCATGAATGACTGATTAAATGATTAATGATCGCCTTTCTCATTTTTACAGCAGTCTTTGCCATCATGGCCTTCTTTGGTGCATTTACCATCTTTGCAGCAGTCCATTTTTTCAGCACCTTCTTTTTTACAACAATCTTTACCATCATGACCAGGCATTGTGCATTTGCCATCTTTACAACAATCCATTGTTTTAGCAGCATTACTAGTCTCTGCTACTCTTTCATATTTACAGCAGCTATGCAATTTGTCGTATGATTCGTTGGTAGCTTTTACACCTACATTATCATAACCTGCATCAGCAATGCTTTTCTGAATTTTAGCAAGATCAGATGTAGACGAACTGTATTTAACGGTGATGACCTTTGTGTCTTTATTCCATTCTGCGGAAGTAGCGCCGGCTTTTTTAGCGGCTTTTTCTATATTGGTTTCACACATGCCGCAATTCCCGGATACCTTGAAGGTTTCAGTTTTTGTCTTTTGTGCAAAAACAGATGATGCAATAAGTGAACATACTAAAGCGATTGAAAATATCTTAAACGTTTTCATGATAATTCTAATTTGAGATTAATTAATTTAAAATTGATTCTAAAAAGTCATTGTGTCTAAAAGCACAGAGACTTATTCAAAACATCGCTGAATAGCGATATGAACGTACAAGAGTGCGACGCAACAAAAGTTATATAGTAGCACTGCTGCACGGCTTATAATATTCTCAAATTCTGAAAACGCAATTCTGCAGGTAGGTATCCTGCTGCGATAATAAAGGAGGTGAATGATTCTGGTAATCATTTTGCTCAACCAGCTGAATATTAAAATCAGTGATCAGGTTATGATAATTAACCGGAACTGCTTCGGGAGATCTTAATTCAAAATTGAATTGGCTGATATTGTGGTCATCATTCAGCTTTACCACTTTTACTTCATCATGACAACAGCCATTGCTGTCATCAGTATGCATTCCGCATTTGCCACATATATCGGATGATGTAGAATATAATTGTGCTGAATCGATCCGGTTCATGCAGTAGTGAATATTCACGACCACACCTGTTACAACAGTGAAGTAAATAATTGTCGATATGGCTCCTAACAGCTTTTTCAGCATGACCCCACAAAGATAGAATCATTTTCTGGCCAAACAACTGAGATTTTACCAACTGGGGAAAATTCAGGATCAGTTAACAAAACTCCAATAAACACCCAGCCTGATCTGTAATCCCGGCATTGGATAGCCCGGTGTTTCAATAATATTATTGGTAAAATTGATATTACCCATTTCCTGGATCGTATTCAGGTTTTCAGCCCGGATAAAAAACTTCATCGGCCTGATACGGAAGTGTAAATAAGCTGATATATAGGGTAACTGGTTTTTTATAGTAATGCTGTCCTGGTAATAAAACTGGCCAAGGGCTGGTGAATATCCGTCTCCTTTATAAGGGGTATGGTAAGTAACTTCCAATCCTGTAGAAATATGAAGGTTTTTAAATTTAGGGGGGCCTTCATACGCAAACCGGTTTCTTGTAAAAATCAGGGGTAGGTTTACGTGAGCATTACCAATTACCTGTTGAAAATAAACTTCAGAATGCCAGGCAAATTTCTTCCCCAGTTTAAACGATTTTTCAAAACTTACCTGGAACACATTGAACAAAGACGATTCCTGCGATAACTCATAATAGTTCTGGATATAGTTGTAATTCGTAAGTAAATAATAATGCGCTGACATATTCAACTTTCTTACCGGTTGAGTTAAAGTAGCAAAAAGATGTGTTGTGTTTTCATTGCTAAAAGCCTTTTCACTTTTCATCAGGTAAAAACTGCTTCGGCTATTGTAGATAAACGAAGGCGACCGGTTTACATTCTGAAATCCCAGTTGCAGGTAACCAATTTTTCGACTTAGAAAACGACGAAGGGCAGCGGTAGCTTCATAATCACTGAAATTATTACCACTGAGATAAAGTTTACCCTCTAAAAACATTTCCCATTTCTGGTTGCGGGTCTTGTTGCGATATTCACCATGCGCCATCAGGTTATAATAGCTCTGAGTTGACTTTGACAACCTGCCTTTAATGTTCTGCACCAAAAGACCCAGCTTGATAAACTGCTGCTGATTTTTTATATCCGGAAACTGGTAGAAAGAGAAATCATTGTTGATCACAGTCCAGTTTTCCCGGAGTTCAAAAGTATCAATGGGGTTCTGAAGAGTAGTATCATAAACATCCTTGTAATAAGTTGAGTCGCCAACATAATCCTGGAACAGGTATTTATTTTTTTCGATACTGAGTGTATGTTCAAAACGCAACCGCGGATAATACAAGTAATAGATAGTAGAGTCTGAGATCAGGGAATCCTTTTTGCCTAGATCATATTGTTGTCGCATTACGTAAACCGTTTCTGTATATTTTGTACCCGTCTCAATTCTTGTGCTGAAAAAATCACGGCCAAACTCAGGATCGCCGCCAATATTGGTAGGAATATTGAACCTGTCCTTATATACAACATCATTCATGTAATCCTGGTCACTCTTTATGCCTCCGTTTTCTGCCGATTGCAGCTTGTTTGATACCAGCATGAAATAATTATTATAACGTTTATTCGGCGATTGGTACCATGAGTTCAAAATGTAATTATTATGGTTTGTTTTTTGATTTTTAAACCACCCAGGAGAATTAATGAGCCTGTAGTTAAATGAAAAATTCCAGTTGGGCTTTATATTTTGTGTATGCAGTAATTCAATTACCTGTTCAGCTCTTGAACCCAGCAGGAAATTGATCTCAGAATAAGGCCTTGTAGTATGCATGAAGCGGGTCGTCTCTTTTTGCCACCGGTAAATATCAAATGAGTGAAAGCCTGCATCCCAGCCGGCAAATAGTTTGGGTGAAAATAATATTGACCGTGAAGCATTGCCAACATTACCCAGGTAAATATTAGTGGCCGGAACAGGATAACGCAAACGAAAATCTTTTATCGATGAATCCAGTTTACCGTAAGATGTGGAATCAAGATATTTGAAATAAACAGTTACGGAATCTTCAAACTTATTTCTACGCTTGAGGCTATCCTGTCCGCCTCCACTACCCATTGATGATAAGGCCCCTAACCCTGAGCCACCCATCCGTTGGGGATTAAAACCGCCACCACCGCTGGTAGGAAAACCTCTTTGCGCAGCAATACCCGTTTGCAGGAATAAGATAATGAAAGCAGTGTATGTGAGTTTATTTAACAGGGTAAATAATTAATGCTGGCAAAAGTAACTTAACTGGATAAGGTATTAAAATGAAATGCTGGTAAAGAAAAGAAGGCTATGTTAATAATTATACCTGAAAAAATCACAAAATTCTTCATCACATAACAAACGCTGCAGTGTTTTATCTTTTAACAGATCGGTATAATCAATCCAATTATTTCCAACTTTAATTTTCCTGTATATTAAGCGTATCCCTTGGCTATAATCAACCCACCAGTTGATATGACCCGTGTATAATGGTTGGATCGGTTTACCATCCAGTTTATGCCAGCCATAAATAGCAACCCTATCGGGTCGGCCATCTCTTGAGATCTTTCCGCTGATCACTACATCTTTTTGTATACCGGCAATCAATCCTTTTCGTCCTTTTCGCTGTCCTTCGATAATAAGATGATGATGCCACATGGTAGGCGTACTATCACGAAAAGCATACATCGGTACTGGTTCCAGTTTTAGTTTAGCTGCTTTATAAATGTCGTCCACCATTTTTCTTGTAGGTAAAAAACAATTAAAACTATCAGCGATCTGTTGAGCTGCCATCGGTGTTATATTAATTCTTGCCCAATCATCATTTGTACCAACGGATAAGTAATCAGGAGCGACATAGTAGGTTGCTTTAACATTTTTACCAGTTGCCGAATCAATAACCGAAACATGAACAGGAACAAATTTTTCGAGAAAAGAAGGAAGATTGCCAGCCAGTATTTCTTTAAGCACAAATGAATCCCTGCTTTTCCATTTCATGCCGGCAGCCTGCTGATAAAATTCAGTGCCTGTAAGTGAAGATCGCCTTTCCGGCAACTGTATTTTCTTTATACCCTGGCAGGAAAACAAGAAAACGATAAGAATCAGTAATACCAATTTCATAAATGAAAAATAGCAAATAATGATGGAACCAGAATGCAATACAAAAAAACTATTCGCTATTCACCATTCGCTATTCACTTCTCTCTATCTTCGCCGGAAACTTTTAAGATATGAATCTCCACGAATACCAGGCTAAGGAATTACTGAAAAAATACAATGTGCCCGTTCAGGAAGGTATTGCCTGCAGCACCGTACATGAAGCAGAAGAAGCTTACCGTCATATCAAGCATACAAGCGGCAGCAGTTTTGCTGTGGTAAAAGCACAGATACATGCAGGTGGTCGTGGAAAAGGAACGATAAAAGAAACCGGTATCAACGGAGTGAAAGTGGGTAAATCCGTTGATGATATAGTTGAATTTGCCCGCAAGATCCTGGGTGGCACACTGGTCACTTTACAAACAGGGCCGGCCGGTAAAGTGGTAAGTAAAGTTTTGGTGGCACAGGATATGTATTATGATGGTCCTTCGCCACGTAAAGAATTTTATTTATCAATACTGCTTGACAGGAGCAAAGGACAGAATGTAATAATGTATAGCACAGAAGGCGGAATGAATATTGAAGAGGTTGCACATAATACACCTGATAAAATTTTTAAAGAATGGGTAAATCCTTCAGGTGGCCTTCTCCCCTTCCAGGCCAGGAAGATCGCTTTCAATCTCGGACTAAGTGGCGAAGCATTTAAGAACTGCGTAAAGTTTGTTGCGAATTTATACAATGCGTATGTGGGTTTGGATTGTTCAATGCTTGAGATAAATCCTCTCTTCAAAGCATCCGATGATAAGATCATTGCAGTTGATTGTAAAATGGGTCTTGATGATAATGCGCTGATGCGCCACTCGGATGTTGCATCGCTACGTGATGTAAGTGAAGAAGACCCGACTGAAGTAGAAGCTGGACAGTACAACCTGAACTATGTAAAGCTTGATGGCAATGTTGGTTGTATGGTAAATGGAGCCGGTCTCGCAATGGCCACGATGGATATGATCAAACTCAGCGGTGGTGAACCAGCCAACTTTCTTGATGTGGGTGGTACCGCCAATGCACAAACTGTTGAAGCAGGATTCAAGATCATTTTGAAAGACCCGGCCGTAAAAGCAATTCTCATTAACATTTTTGGCGGTATCGTTCGTTGCGACCGTGTAGCACAGGGTGTAATAGACGCATATAATAATATCGGCAACATCAGGGTTCCGATCATTGTCCGTTTGCAAGGCACCAATGCTGAAGAAGCAAAAAAACTAATTGATGAAAGCGGATTGAAAGTGCAATCGGCTATTCAGTTGAGTGAGGCGGCAGCGTTGGTGAAGAAAGCTGTAGCATAAGATAATAACTAACAGATAAAAGATTTAATGCTTCCTGTAACGGGAAGCATTTTTATTTTTACAACATATTACTACTGCTTAATTAATAATTATTTCCAGCCCATTCTTTCACGCAGAGAAGTGATATGTGCCACATGATGTTTTCCATGCCATGCATACATACCCAATAAAAACCAGAGCCGCATTGTCCTTTTACTTTCAGGATGATAAACATTATGATTGTTCCATTCATCATCGCTGATCTGCTTCAGCACTTCATCCCAACGTTGGTGAAGGGCATGAAGCAGTGTAAGAGAAATATTGATGGGTGTTTTATGCGTATCGTTTAGTTCAGCCCAACGCTTCTCATCATAAGGTTTGATAGTCGGGTTATCTTCAGTAAGTCCCAGTTTGAAACGGCAATAAGCATTGATATGACTATCGGCCACATGATGCACCAATTGTTGCACCGTCCACCCGTCTTCCCGATAAGGAGTGAGCAGTTGATGTTCATCCAGATTCAACACTGCATTTTCCAACTGCAACGGAAGGAATTTTATATCCGCCATCCATTCTATTTTTTGGCCGATAGAAAATGGTTTCGGTTCATACTGCCCGATAGGATACTTTGGGTCAGCTTCAATAACTGTTTTCATATAAATTGTTTCAAATTATGTAATGCCAATTCGCTAATCCGCACATTAGCTAATCCTCAAATCATTCTCTCAAAGAATGTCCTGTCTTATTAATAAATACATCTTCCAGGTTAGCCAGCTTCATTTCTTTAGGCCGGTCAAAACCAGAGTTTATTAAATCATCGATCAGTTTATCCGGTGTATCCATTGCGATGATCTTTCCCTGATCAATAATAGCAACACGATCACAGAGGTATTCTGCCTCGTCCATATAATGCGTGGTAATGATCACCGTTGTTCCTTTCTCCCTGATATTTTTTACCAGTTCCCATAAACTGCGTCTTGCCTGCGGATCCAGGCCGGTTGTAGGTTCATCAAGAAAAATAATTTTGGGATCGTTGATCAATGTAGTGGCAATTGAGAAACGCTGTTTTTGTCCACCGCTTAATTGTTTGAGTTTTGATTTTGCTTTGTCTTTCAGGTTTACCATCTCAAGCAATTCCATTGAATCAACACTTTTATTATATAAGCCATTAAACAGATCGATCAACTGCAAAAGATTCAGCCCGGGATAATAGCCACTTGATTGCAATTGCACGCCGATAATTTTTTTTATTTCACCCGGTTGCTTATCAAGATTGAGACCATCCACAATTACTTCGCCGCTAGTTTTGCTACGTAATGTTTCAATGATCTCGAGTGTAGTTGATTTACCGGCGCCATTAGGTCCGAGCAATCCAAAGATTTCTCCTTCATTTACATGAAAAGAAATTCCTTTTACAGCCTGGAATGATCCATAATTCTTTACCAGGTTATTTACAGAAATAATTGTTCGGGACATAGCTGAGATTGAACTATAAAGATAACTCCATTTTAATATCAGCAGTTAAAAATGGAGCATCGGTAACGGGCACATGTTCAAATCCATATTTTTTGTACAAACTGATTGCAGTTTGCAACTGGCTGTTGGAGAAAAGAATGATTTTTTCTGCACCTGCTTTTGCAGCCTCGCTGATACATTTTTCCAGCAGCAGTTTACTGATGCCTAGTCCGCGGTGATGCGGATCAACACCCATTTTTATCAGCTCATATTCTTCATCACTTGATTTCCACAAACCGGCCGTACCTACTACATCGTACCCATCCATCGCCAGGAAGATCATTCCACCACGGGCTATCACAGTTCCTGATGGATCGTCCATTATTTCCAGGTCATGGCTTTCTGTGAGGTTGTACTTATCCAGCCACTCAAGATTTAATCTCTTAAAATCTGGCTGATATTTTTCTTCGTAATTAATTATTTTTATCGCCACGAATCAAAATTTTATTTCAAACACTCCTCCAGTTCTTCCATCATTGATTTACTACCAATAAATAATGGCGACCGCTGGTGCAGTTCAGTTGGCATTACCTCTAATATTCTTTGTTTCCCATTAGTAGCCTTACCTCCTGCCATTTCAAGAATAAATGCAAAAGGGTTGCACTCATATAACAAACGCAATTTCCCTTTTGGTTTATCAGTAGTACCTGGATACATAAAAATGCCTCCTTTAATTAAATTCCTATGTACATCAGAAACCATACTACCAATATAACGTTGCGTATAAGGACCGCCGTCTTGTTTTGTTTTCCGCTGGCATTTATGAATATAATCTCTCACTCCTTCATCATATCGAAAAAAATGACCATGATTCACTGAATATATATTACCCGCATCAGGACATTTAATATCCGGGTGACTCAAACAGAATTCACCAATAGCAGGATCCAGCGTAAAACCATTCACTCCTCTTTTGGTTGCGTATACAAGCATCGTCGAAGAACCATAAACAATATAACCACCTGCTACCTGTTGAGTACCTGGCTGCAGGAAATCTTCTAGCTTAACTAACTCACCTTTTGGGGTTATCCGACGATAAATGCTAAAGATGGTACCGATAGAAACGTTCACATCAATATTACCACTGCCATCTAATGGATCGAATAAACAGATATACTTTGAATTGCGGCTAACATCATCATCAAATGCGATATAATCATCTAATTCCTCGCTGGCAATACCGGCACAACTGATACCATGTTTCAACACACCCATAAATTGGTTGTTAGCATATATGTCCAGTTTCTTTACATCTTCACCCTGCACATTTACTGAACCAGCGTCACCCAATATATCTACCAGTCCTGCTTTATTCACTTCAACATTCACTCTTTTAGCAGCTAAGCCAATATCCCGCAGCAAACTGCTCAGCTCACCCGTAGCTTGGGGAAACTGTCTTAACTGTTGGATAGTAAATTCATCAAGTGTAAGGACGGTGCGGTTGGTTATCATTTTGCAAGCATTTAGATTGAGACAAATGTAAGAGAATATTCAGTTGAGATGTCAATTATGCTGCATAACCATTCTGTTTGAACTTTAGCCCGGAAAAAATAAGGTATATTGTCTTTTCAACAGACTTTTTTCCTAACTTTAAAAAAACGCTTACATATGAATAAAGTTTTCAACATTCTCTCACGTAAAAACCGTGAACCTATTTCAGTGCCGCCTGAATGCTCGGTATTGAAAGCACTTGAAATAATGAACGGTGAGAACATCGGTTCGTTGGTGATAAAAGAAAACGATAAATATCTCGGCATCTTTTCAGAAAGGGATTACTCAAGAAAAGTTGTACTGAAAGGAAAGAATTCAACAGAAACAACTGTCGGTGAAATCATGAGTACTGATCTGCCTGTTGTGTCTCCCTCTGATACGATCGATCATTGTATGGAACTGATGAGTGATAAAAATATCCGCTATATGCCGGTATTTGATGGCAACAGGATGGTGGGAATTATTTCAATGAGTGATGTGGTGAAAGAAACGATCCTGGCACAAAAAGAAACAATTGAACATTTACAAAGCTATATTCAAAGCTGATAAACGAGTTACTGATTCATTAAATATAGGCGGGGCCCCGTAAGGCCTCGTTTTTATTTATTGCTCTTTTTCTTTTACGACAACTAAATCCTTGATCTCTACCTGCATTGGCAGTAATCCAATTTTTACAACGGCTCTCTTACCTCTTAACTCAAGCACCTCGCCTACCTGGTGATTGCGTTTCATCTTCACCTTCACACCTTCTTTTATTTCGCCATTTATCTCTTCAAATTTCGATTCGATCTTCTTCTGCATTTTGCTTGCTACTTTCTGTTCATTCTTTTTAAACAAAAGATTTTCCATTTCTTTGATCACTTTATTTTTATTCTCTGTCTTTCTCCATTCAATGATCATCTGCTTTAGTTTTCTTTCCATATCCTTCAGGTACACCAATCTTTCCTCATTTATCTTATTCTGCTGGGCAAGCAGCTCGACCTGCTGAGTATGTTTTTCTTTTTTTATAACTTCTTCCATTTCCTTTCGCAGTTTTTCATTTTCTTTTAACTGCTTATGCAATTCTTTTTCTTTCTGTTCAATGGTTCGTAGATCCTGTTCAGTTCGGTTCAGCAATTTATCAAGACGAAACTGATCTTCATCTATCAACTGCTTTGCAGAATTGATCAATTGTTTATCCAATCCGATCCGTTCCGCAATTGAAAATGTATAAGAGCTCCCGGGTTTACCTACGATCAGTTTATATAAAGGCTGTAAATGTTTTTCATCAAATGCCATTGCGCCGTTAACAATGCCCTGCGTTTTGCCTGCCATCACTTTCAGGTTAAGGTAATGTGTAGTCACTACACCATATGCATGTTTCTTTAGTAATTCTTTCAAAATCACTTCGGCAAATGCACCGCCAAGATTGGGATCACTGCCGCTGCCAAGTTCATCAATAAAGAATAATGTTTTGCCATTTGCATTCTCCATGAAATGCTTCATGTGGATCAAATGGCTGCTGTAAGTACTTAGCTCAAACTCGATACTCTGCGTATCGCCGATATGTATCATGAGTTGCTTGAAAATACCAAACTGTGAAGATGGATGAACAGGAACCAATAAACCGCTTTGCACCATCATTTGCAACAGCCCGATCGTTTTCATCGTTACTGTTTTACCACCGGCATTGGGCCCACTAATAACAAGAATACGTTTTGTTTCATCAAGTGTTAATGTAACGGGTATGGTTGGCTTGGCCGATTTCTTATTATATAAAAATAAAAGCGGATGATAGGCATTTACCAACTCTACAAGAGCTTTATCATGCACAACCGGGTATTCACCATTGATATCCGAACCAAGTTTTGCTTTGGCACGGGCAAAATCAAATTCACCTATTACTGCATGATACGATGTAAGTAAATGAGCATAAGCAGAAAGTTTCCGTGTGAGTTCCTGCAGTATCCGGTACACTTCTCTTTGTTCGGCATGCTCCAGTTCATAAATAAGATTATTCAATTCGATCGTTTCTTCGGGTTCAATAAACGCTGTCTTTCGGCTGTCACTCTCAGCATGTAGGATCCCTTTTACAGTTCTTTTTTGCTCTGCAAAAACCGCAACTACCCGACGGCCATTCATAAAACTTTCTTCTATCTCAGCGAGATAACCGGCTTTATTCAGTTTAGAAATAATTTTTTCAAACTGGCGGCGCAGTTCATTACGTTTGCGATAGAGACTTATCCTTATTTCTTTCAGCTCATCCGATGCATCATCTTTTACATAACCCGTCTCATCCAGTACATCATCTATCATTCCAATGATCGCCTTTTCATAAAAAACTCCTTCGATGATCTTTGCTAGTGCTGGGTAAGCGGTTTTTCTTTCATTATCAAACCAACGGGAAATTTTTTCCATACTTTCAGCCAGCTTGCGCAGTTGCATAAACTGTTCGCCATTCAGCAATGCACCGGGAATTGCAAGCAGTTTTAGTTCTTTTGAAAGATTGAGAATATAATCATTTGGGAAATAAATTGAATTGGATATCAATTGCCGGTATTCATGGCTTTGCTTCAGTTCTGTTTGAATAAACTCAATACGGGTATGAATACGAAGATTATCTGCTTTTTCTTTCGCATACTCCGTCTGGCAATGTGCAGCCAGCAGGGATTTTATTTTATCAAACTCCAGTTGTAAATAAGCCGATTCAGGATAAAGCCGCATTCCGTAATTTTTTGTAGCCAGCAAAGGTAATTTTTAGCTAAGAGATTAAAAGAGAAAAAGAGACATTTCAGAGCTTTTCTCTTTTTCTCTTTCTCTCCTTTATCCTCTTAGCTTGTTAATGTTTTCCAAAGGCCCCCTGTTTGTCATCCTCCTTACAAACCAAAGCCGTAACCATTTCGTAAATTGCATGATAATTATGAAACAGTCCATCAAACAAAATATTATGAAATCAGTGCTATCAGGAGCAATTTTATTCTCTGCTGTTCTTTTTTCCTGTGCTCAAAACTCAAATAAAGAAACTAAACAAACGAATACAAAAAAGGTTATGAAAGATACTACGAATTTAAAACCGACAGGTGTTGCAACATTTGCAAACGGATGCTTCTGGTGTACAGAAGCTGTTTTTGAAGAATTGAAAGGCGTCATCTCAGTTGTTTCCGGCTACACAGGCGGCAATGTTGATAACCCAACTTACGAACAGGTCAGCTATGAGCAGACCGGTCATGCAGAGTGTGCACAAATTACTTTTGATACTTCTGTAATTACCTATGATGAATTACTGGAAGTGTTTTGGGAAACACATGATCCCACTACACTCAACCGCCAGGGAGGTGATGTAGGCACTCAATATCGCAGTGCTATTTTTTATCATGACGATGAACAAAAACAAAAAGCAGAACAATATAAAGCTGCACTGGATAAAAGCGGCGCATGGGATAAACCCGTGGTAACCGAGATCGTTCCCTTTACTAAATTCTACTCCGCTGAAGAGTACCATCAGCAATACTACGAGCTGAACAAAAATAAAAACCCTTACTGTGCTGTTGTTATCAGGCCAAAACTGGAAAAATTCAGGAAAGTGTTTGCATCGAAATTAAAGAACTAAATAATCTTTATTGAAATGACAAATGCGTTAACAGTTCTTTAAAATTCGAAATTAAATTGTTTTCGGAGATTTTTTGTCTGAATTTAGAATAGTGATAACCGATATAGCGAATTTGATCATTCACAAACCACCTGTTATAAAAAAGATCAATTGTCTTTCTTTTCTACTGCTATTATGCTCATCAATCGGGCTATTTGCACAACCGGATACTTTCTGCAGATATTTTCCAAACCGCTATAAATTAGATATACCTGAGGAATGGAAAAAACCCAAGATGATTAAAGCATTAAACGAAATTCTCCCACAAACTTTTGATGACTATATAGATTCAAACAAACAATTCTGCTTAGACTGTAAGGCTGATTTTACTGTGATGCTTGTAATTGGCAACCCATATTTCAATCATAACGGGCAAACATTTCAGTTCAGAGCAGCATTAGGCCTCTTCGATACTACCGGCAAAAAATTAATGGAGTTATTACTTGTTTCGCAGGAAGAGAAACATGTTATAAAGCTTAGAGCGGAGTATAATAATAACCAATATCCTTTAGATGATAGACAAAATGTATATACAGAAGTTATCAGGGACACCAATATCGGAATTATCAATGTTGTACAAACCCCAGTGAAACCGCTGCCAAGAGGTAACAGCGGGCCTGTTTACAAAAAAGAAATTACATCCACGTACGACTTAATGAATATTGCCGAGTCAAGGGTTTACCAGATAAAGCATGTGCTTTCAAATTTAAAAAAGACTGCTGCTGGCGATTAATTGATTTTTGTTTTTCTCAGCTCAAGCAGATTCAATGCATTTGGTCTGAAGCCATCTACATTAGTTTGTACTAACCTTATTACTTTATCATACCACAGCGGAACAACTGGTGCATCATCAATCATCAACTGATCAGCCTGCTGATACAATTTCATGCGTAGCGAATCATTTTCTTCCAGCAATGCTTTTTCAAACAATGCATCAAAGGCTGGATTTTTATAACGGGTATAGTTGGGCGGTGCCGGGTTCTTTGAATAAAAAACAGACAAATAGTTTTCTGCATCGGGGTAATCTGCTATCCAGCTACCCCGAAAGAACAAAGCTTGAGATGAAGATGTCATCTGCAGCAATCTTGCTTTCTGCACTACTTCTACCTGTACTTTTATTCCCAGCTCCTGTAATTGTCTTGAAATATAAACGGCGATATCAGCATAAATAGGGATCGTGTATAATGTTATTTCGGGTAAACCATTGCCATTTGCAAAACCGGCTTCACGCAATAACTGTTTACTTTTCCCGGGATCATAAGTGTAACCTCTCACAACAGTTGAATCAAAAGAAGGCAAACCAGCCGGCACAAAACCAGATTCAGCTGCAGTACCGATTGAATTACGTAAATACAAAACCATTTTTCTTCTGTCGAATCCATAATTGATAGCCTGCCTTACTTTCTTTAACCGAGTCGGCGAGGTTTTAACGAGATCGTTTGTGCTGTCAACCATCAAACCGAGATACTCAATATTCAAATATGGATTAGTTTGTAAAACAAGTTTACCATTCCAATTATCACGCAGTACTCCTTTTTTAGTAAGTATCTCATCTTTAAATGAAGCATCAATATCATTTATAAAACTGAGTTGTTTTTGGCGGAACAATAAAAATTCTGTTGCCTTGCTATCATAAAAACTCACTTTGATCCCATCTAAATAAGGCAATGCATTTCCTGAAGCGTCTTTTTCAAAATAGTTTTTATTCTTTTTCATGATCAATGCCTGCCCTTCTTCCCATGCAACAAACTGAAATGGCCCGGTGCCAACAGCATGACGGCGGAAATCATCTGTATATTTTTCAACTGCTTCTTTCGGAACAATGGAACAATACTGCATGGAAAGAATACCGAGGATCGGGTTATAAGGTTTCAATAATCTCAACTGAAATGTAGAATCATCAATTGCTGTAAATGCATTTATCGTATCCACTTTGTTGTTAAATATCCATGCCCCAGGGCTGGCAACTTTCTTATCCTGTATTCTTTTAAAACTATAAACAATATCTGCCGCAACCATCTTTCTTCCCTTACTATTTGGAAATGCCGCATCATCATGAAAGAATATATCATTGCGCAAATGGAATACAACCGTCTTTCTATCCTCGCTGAACTCCCAGTTTTTCGCCAGAGATGGAATAATATTGAGATTAGAATCCACTTCCACCAGCGTGTTGTATAATTGATGTACGGCCCACATGATAGATTGGTTTTTTGCAAAAGCGGGGTCGAGACTGGCAATACCTGTTTGCTCATTGTAGCGGAAAATATTTTTGTTAGCCTTTTTATCATTACTACAGCATAGCAGAACTACACAGGCGGCCAAAACCAAAGCAAGTCTTATTGTATTTTTAACGGGCATATTGAAGATGAACGGCTAAATTTACAATTCAAATTTTTACCACTGTGAAGAAATTTTTAATATTAGTTGCTAGTTGCTTTTTATTGATTACTGGTTATAGCCAGCCTCTAAATAAAAAAGAAATATTTACAAAACAGGATACATTAAGGGGAAGTGTTGGTAAAGGAAGAGATTGGTGGGATGTAATGTCATATTATATTGATGTAACACCGGATTATAAAACCAAAACTATTATTGGAAATGTCTGGATTCATTTTAAAGCAAACCCAGGAACAAACAAAATAATGCAAATTGATTTACAGGAACCATTATTGATCGATAGCATTATCCCGGTTAGCAATGAAATTCAAATAAAAAAATATTGGCGGGAAGGCAATGTATATTTTATAGATTTTGGAACTACTGTCTTTAAAACTCATGCAGCCCTGGGCTCAAATTCTTCAAAAAGCTATTCACTTAAAATCAGTTATCACGGCAAACCCCGCGAAGCAAGAAATCCGCCATGGGATGGCGGTTGGATCTGGTTAAAAGATAAAAACAAAAATCCATGGATGAGTGCCGCTTGCCAGGGATTAGGCGCAAGTGTATGGTATCCCTGCAAAGACCACCAGAGTGATGAACCCGATCAAGGCGCATCATTAGCTATTACTGTTCCTGATTCTTTATCTGCAATTGGCAATGGAAGATTGAAAGAAAAAAAATCAAATGACAACGGAACCAGCACATGGGTCTGGGAAGTAAAAGACCCGATCAATAATTATAATATCATTCCTTATATCGGCAAGTACACCAATTGGACCGATACATATGATGGAGAAAAAGGAAAACTCGATTGCAGTTACTGGGTGCTTGATTACAATGTTGAAAAAGCAAAAAAACAATTTGGCCGTGATGTACACCCGATGCTTAAAGCATTTGAATACTGGTTTGGCCCCTACCCTTTTTATGAAGACGGATTTAAACTAGTGGAATCTCCTCACCTCGGGATGGAACATCAAAGTGCAGTTGCTTATGGTAATCAATACAGGGATGGATACCTCGGTATGGATCTTTCGCATACTGGTTGGGGATTGAAATGGGATTTTATTATCATTCATGAATCAGGTCACGAATGGTTTGCCAATAACATCACCACAAAAGATATTGCAGATATGTGGGTGCATGAAGGCTTTACTGCTTATTCTGAAACTTTATTTACTGAATATTATTATGGTAAAGAGGCCGGCAGAGATTATGTAATTGGTACAAGATCTGAAATAGAAAATGATAGACCCGTCATTGGACCTTACGGTGTAAATAAAGAAGGCAGCGGTGACATGTATTATAAAGGAAGTAACATGCTGCATACTATCCGGCAGGTGATCAATGATGATAGTTTGTTCCGCCAGATACTTCGTGGATTAAATAAAACATTCTATCATCAAACCGTTACTTCAAAACAGGTGGAAGAATATTTTTCAAAAATGGCGAAGAAAGATCTGTCAAAGATCTTTGATCAATACCTGCGTACTAAAAATGTACCGGTTCTTGAATGGAAAATTACCGGTGATAAAATTTCATACCGGTGGACCAATTGTGTAAAGGGCTTTAACATGCCGGTAAGAATGGCTGATGGTGGGTCTACATGGCTTTATCCGGCTACCGAATGGAAATCTGTAACAGGGACAAAAGATTTTTTAGATAACAATATGAAAGCTGACCGTAACTTCTTTATCACTACAAAAAAACTTTAATCGCCTCTGCCGATTTGCAAATCGGCAGTACAGCAGTACATTTACCCCATGAGCAAAATCCGCAGGCAAAGTATAATCTCTTCCGCAGTGGTTTATACAGGCTTTGCTTTCGGGTTGCTGAACACTTATCTTTTTGCGAGAGAAGGCGGATTTACCAAAGAGCAATATGGTCTTACCGGTGTCTTCATCGCTGTCTCAAATATTTTCTTCTCGCTGTCACAGTTTGGGATGACAGCATATATCTATAAGTTCTATCCTTACTATAATGATAACCTGCCGAAAAAGAAAAACGATATGCTCAGCATTGCGCTGATCGTTTCATTAATTGGTTATTGTTTAGTGATCATTGCAGGTTTTTTATTAAAAGATCTTGTTATCCGGAAATTCGGAACCAATTCGCCGGAGCTTATCACTTACTACAAGTGGATATTCCCTTTCGGGCTGGGACTTACCTTGTTTTCTATATTAGAAGCCTATGCCTGGCAGCTAAGAGAAGCAGTATTCACCAATTTCTTACGTGAAATATTATTCAGATTGTTGACTACAGTCTTAATCATCCTCACATTAACCAGTTTTATACCTGACTTCGATCTATTCATCAAACTTTATTCACTCACCTATCTTGTTATTGCATTCGTATTGATCTTTTATCTTATTAAAAAATCAGAATTCAATTTATCATCCAGTTTTAGCATTGTTTCAAAAAAGTTTTTCAAAAAAATACTTAGGCTTTGCTCGTTTGTGTATGGCGGCGCACTTCTCTTTACAATCTCCAGTGTATTTGACACCCTCGTTATAGCTTCAGTAATCGGAATAGAAATGGCAGCTGTTTATACATTGGCGCAAAATATGGCCAGCCTTGTACAGGCACCTCAGCGTGGTGTCATCTCTTCTTCTCTTGCTTCGCTGTCGCAGGCATGGAAGGACAAGAATATGGGGCTAATCGATAAAATTTATCATCGTTCATCTATCAATCAATTGATATTTGCAACAGCCATGTTTTCGCTTGTTTACTTAAATTTTATAGATGCTGTTTACACATTACATCTGAACAAGGTTTACCTGGATGCTATCAATGTTTTTCTTTTTATCGGGCTTACGAAAATCGTAGATATGGGTACCGGTGTAAGTGGCCAGATCATCGGCACATCTACCAAATGGCGGTTTGATTTTTTAACGGGCATATTGCTTTTACTTATCACACTTCCGTTGAATTATATTCTGACAAAAAAAATAGGTGTGACAGGACCGGCCATTGCAAACCTTATTTCATTCTCTGTTTATAATGCCATCCGCTATTGGTTTCTCGCTAAAAAATTCAACCTGCAACCGTTTAACAGTAAATCCTTGCTTACGCTTTTATTAGCTGCAGTTACATTTACGATAACTTATTTACTATTCAATGGCAAAATCGGTTTTGAATGGCTGTTTATAAGAAGCATTGTATTCCTTGCAATATTTATCAGCGGATCGATAGCATTGAAGCTAAGCCCGGATATTTTACCCGTACTGCAATCAATAAAAAAGAAACTGGGATTAAGTAAGTGAGGGAATGTGGATGCTAGATTCTAGATACTGGATACTGGATATTAGATATTGAGCTATATTACAAATCCAATTTTTGCTGATTGCTGATTGCTGATTGCTGATTGCTGATTGCTGATTGCTGACTTCCGACTGATCTACTGTTTAGCAAGTCCCGTCTTCTCCACCCTGCCAACGCCAACAAAACGACGGAGATAATAAGGATCGAAGAGATCGCTGATAGTAACCCCGCCGGTGGAAGCATGAACAAACTTATTATTCTGTAAATAGAAACCAACATGGCTAACTCCGCCACGGGTATTAAAGAAAACCATATCGCCTTCTTTTAATTCAGTACGTGAAATTCTTGTGGTTGCTTTGTATTGCTCATGGGCTGTTCTTGGTATACTAACTCCATAAACTGATGAAAAAAGGATTTGCATAAACGCAGAACAATCGATGCACTTACTCGTTGTACCACCCATGCAGTATTTTGTTCCGTACCATTCATCTATTTTTTTCAATAACTCTGTATTTGGAACATTCTCCACTTCTGTATTCAGCAGTATTGCATACTTCAACTGTAACGAACTGGCAACTTCAACTGCATTAGGTTTTGATGAAGCTGCAGAAGGCTTTGCGGCGGGTTCATTTTTTATAACCGATGTAGTAACTTTCTTTTCTGTTTCAACAGGAATTGTTTTGCTACCAGCAGGAGACGATGAAATATTCTCAAGAAATTTAACTTCCTTTTTTTCGGAAGCAGATGCTTTAGCCGTATTAGAACTTATACCCGATGAAGTATTCTCTTTATTGTTGTTACCGGACGTAAGGGTTTTCAGGCTGGAACAGCTTGAAAATATAAATGCAGATATGAAAAGATATCTAAGGTGCTTAACCATTCGGACTTTTCAGGATGATGACTTCTACAGTTAATTTCGAAAACCCTGCCCGCAACAGGCAAGTCCACAAAAATAAACTCCTTTTCTCAGAATGTGGATATTAAATAAACGATTTTCCGTTAATTAAATTGTGATTCATTTTTATTTGCATTTGGTCGTATTGAAACTTAGTAAATTACACATTGAATCTTTTGATAAATAAAAAAAATGATGCAGGTCAAACTGTAGATTGTGATGAGAACAGGAATTTGCCTAAACAGTTTTTTAACAATTCACGCATTGAACAACCCGACAAAATGAAATTTTCCCATCTACACGTACATACTCAATTCTCCTTATTAGATGGCGCTGCCTCTATTCAAAGTCTTTATAAAAAAGCAATGGATGATGGCATGCCGGCATTAGCTATCAGTGATCATGGCAATATGTTCGGCGTATTTGAATTTGTTGCTGAAGCACATAAACATAAAGATGAAAATGGCAACCTGAAAGTAAAACCGGTTGTGGGTTGTGAATTTTATATTACCGAGGATCGTCATCGGAAAACATTTACCAAAGAACAGAAAGACCCCCGCAACCACCAGATACTGCTGGCAAAAAATGAACAGGGCTATAAAAACCTGAGCAAACTTACATCACTGGGTTTTATAGAAGGTATGTACAGCAAATACCCACGTATTGATAAAGAGTTGATCGAAAAATATCATGAAGGGTTGATTGCAACTACTTGTTGCCTCGGCGCAAGAGTGCCACAGGCCATTCTTAAAAAAACAGAAGCTGAGGCTGAAATAGAATTTAAATGGTGGCTTGATCTATTTGGAGAAGACTATTATGTGGAGTTACAGCGCCATGGAATGAAAGAGCAGGATGCCGTAAACCAGGTGCTGATAAAATTTGCTGTAAAGTATAATGTAAAAATTATCGCCAGCAACGATTCGCATTATGTTGACCAAAGCGATTTTAATGCACATGATATTTTATTATGCATTAATACCGGTGAAAAAGTAGCCACTCCTGCTCTCCGTGAATTTTCGGATGATGATGTGCACACAAAGGATAAACGATTTGGTTTTCCTAACGATCAGTTTTATTTTAAGACTACTGCGGAAATGGTCAAAGTATTTCATGATCTGCCGGAAGCAATTGATAACACCAACGAAGTTGTTTCGAAGATCGATGTACTCGATCTTAAACGAAATATCCTACTGCCGAATTTTCCCATACCAGAAAAATTTAAAACGCATAAAAAAACGGAGACGACTAAAAAAGGTGAAGTGCTCAGTGTTGATTCACTCAACCAGTGGGAGTTCTTAAAGCATATCACATACGAAGGAGCGAATAAACGCTACAGTGAAATAACAGAAGAAATAAAAGAACGAATAGAGTTTGAATTATTTACAATTAAAACAATGGGCTTTGCCGGGTATTTTTTAATTGTAGGTGATTTCATCAAAGCTGGTCGTGATCTGGGTGTATATGTTGGGCCGGGGCGTGGTTCTGCTGCGGGTTCGGTTGTTGCTTACTGTATCGGTATTACCAACATTGATCCACTCAAATACAATTTACTTTTTGAAAGATTCCTGAATCCCGATCGTAAATCATTACCGGATATCGATACTGACTTTGATGATGTGGGCCGGCAGAAAGTGATCGACTATGTTATTTCAAAATATGGAAAACAACAGGTAGCACAGATCATCACATTTGGCACAATGGCCGCAAAGATGAGCATCAAAGACGTGGCGAGAGTGATGGATTTACCATTGCCCGAATCAAATGCTCTTGCCAAATTAATACCTGAAAGACCCGGCATTGAACTACGTCGTGTTTTACATGCGCCGATGAAAACAAAAGATGGCGAAAAATCATTAGAAGAAAAAGATGGACTAGGAAATGAAGATCTTGATAATGTAAAAAAACTACGTGATCTCTATAAAAAGACAGATAGTATTGAAAGTAAAATTTTACATGAAGCCGAAAGATTAGAAGGTTCTGTACGCAATACGGGTATTCATGCTGCAGGCATCATCATTGCACCAACAGATCTGACGGACCTGATACCTGTTGCTACTGCAAAAGATTCTGATTTGTGGGTTACGCAAATTGAAGGAAATGTGATCGAAGAAGCCGGTGTGATCAAGATGGACTTTTTGGGTTTAAAAACATTAACCATCATAAAAGATGCGTTGATGCTTATTAAACAAAATCACGGAGTGGAAATTGATATTGACACCATTCCCCTGGATGATAAAAAAACATTTGAACTCTACCAGCATGCTGCAACGATCGGCACATTCCAATTTGAGAGTCCCGGTATGCAGAAATATTTGCGGGAACTAAAAGCCGATAAATTTGATGACCTCATTGCGATGAATGCTTTGTATCGTCCGGGGCCGTTGGCTTATATTCCCAACTTTATCGATCGTAAACATGGCCGTGAAGCGATCACCTACGATTTGCCAGAGATGGAAGAATACCTGAAAGAAACTTATGGTATTACTGTTTACCAGGAACAGGTAATGTTGCTGGCGCAAAAACTCGGTGGCTTTAGCAAAGGTGATGCAGATGTGTTACGAAAAGCAATGGGTAAAAAACAGAAGCATGTGCTCGATAAAATGAAGAAACAGTTTATTGATGGTGCTACTGAAAAATTATTTCCGAAAGAACGTTTAGAAAAAATATGGACAGACTGGGAAGCATTTGCACAATATGCCTTTAATAAATCTCACTCTACCTGCTATGCTTATGTTGCTTACCAGACTGCTTATTTAAAATCACATTACCCTGCTGATTACATGGCTGCAGTACTTAATCATGCAGGAAGTATTGAGAAGATCACATTCTTTATGGAAGAATGTAAGCGGATGGGCATAAAAGTATTGGGGCCAGATATTAATGAATCATTAAATGGATTTGCTGTAAATAAAGCAGGTGAAATTCGTTTTGGATTGGGTGGTTTGAAAGGTGTTGGTGAAGCTGCCGTTGAAAATATAATTATTGAACGGGATAAGAATGGTCCGTTCACAAGTCCTTTTGATCTTACAAAACGTGTCAATCAAAGGTCTGTGAATAAAAAAACGTTGGAAAGTCTTGCGTATGCAGGAGGCTTTGATTGTTTCCCTGAATTTCACCGTGCACAATATTTTCATTCCTCTCCGGAAGAACCGCGAACAGGGCTTGAAAAAATTATCAACTTCGGCCAGGTCTATCAAACACAAAAATCGAATGGAGCCAACACATTGTTCGGTGATCTGCCGATCGCATATGATCTGCAACCCCCAAAAATTTCTCCTTGTGAACTTTGGCCATTGATCGTACAACTCGATAGGGAAAAAGAAGTAACAGGAATGTTTTTAAGTGGCCACCCGCTGGATCATTTCAAATTTGAAATGAAACATTATAATGTATCATCGATCGCTGACTTCAATGAATTTAAAGAAGCCATAACATTACATTCAAATCCGAACCGACCATTCAGATTGATTGCACTCGTGGCAGAAGCACAACATAAAATTTCCAAGAATGGAAATAAATATGGCAATTTTATAATTGAAGATTATTCGGGCAAGGCAACAATTATTTTATTTACTGAAGATTATTTACGCTTTACTCCTTTTTTACAACAGGGACAGACAGTTTATATAACCGGTTATTTCAAACAACGATACAATCGTGATGATTTTGATTTTAAAGTAAACGGTGTATCACTAGTAGAAACAATGAAGCGGAATATGACAAGGCAACTCAGCATTGATATTCATCCCTCAATGTTATCGCCAGATATGATCCAGTTTGTGGAAAAAAATATTAAAACACATCCAGGCAAATCTACCTTGAAGATCAACCTTGCAGAACCCAAACAAAATCTGAAAATAAGCTTAGTATCAATGGATAGTGGCTTTGAAATGAACGATGAAATGGTGGAATTTCTGCAATCGAAACCGGAGCTGGAAGTGCAGATTACTACCGTCTAAACCTTAAAAAAAATACAAATGACAGGTCAATCAGGCAGATTTTGTGGGATAAGTATTGATTTGGATGACATTTTTTGCACATAATCACATCGATGCTGATTAATTCATCAGACGGGCTTAAATTTGCTCCCCTTTCGATGTAACAAAGAAATAAAAAACAAATAAAAATAATAAAATGGCAAAAGAATTCACAGATGGCAATTTTCAATCCGATGTGTTAAGTTCTGATAAGTTAACCGTGGTTGATTTCTGGGCTGAATGGTGTGGCCCATGCCGTGCAATCGGACCAGTAATTGAAGACCTTTCAAAAGAGTATGATGGTAAAGTGAATGTAGGAAAACTAAATGTTGATATGAATCCTAACGTAAGCATGAACTATGGTATCACTTCTATCCCTGCTATACTTTTCTTTAAAGGCGGACAGGTTGTTGACAAATTAGTAGGTGCACAACCAAAAGGAAATTTTGTAAAGAAAATTGAATCGCATATTTAAGCAACCACATTATAAAAGACAATCCCAAACTTCCATAAGGAGTTTGGGATTTTTTATTAAATGTATGATCTTGAATTAATGCTTTATTTCAACAACTGCATTGCGATCATGCTTGTATTTAAATCCAAAAACAAATAGCACAGCAATTACTAATGCATAACCTGCAAACGTGAACCATATATTCTGCCAGTTCTTATTTCCTGCAGCATCAGTAAAATAATCAACAATCGCACCAGCAAAGAATCCACCTAAGATAGCGCCAAGCCCGTTTGTCATTAACATAAACAAACCTTGTGCACTTGCCCTGATGCCAGGTTTTGCTTCGCGGTCAACAAATAAAGAACCTGATATATTGAAGAAGTCAAATGCCATTCCGTAAACGATCATAGATAGAACAAGAAGCCATAACCCTGAGCCTGGATTTCCAATTCCAAACAAACCAAAGCGTAATACCCATGCAAGCATACTTATCAGCATTACCTGCTTGATACCAAACCGGCGTAAGAAGAAAGGAATTGCGAGAATGAATAGTGTTTCGGAGATCTGTGAAAGCGATATAAGAATATTACTATGTTTTACTGCAAAACTTTCTGCATACTCGGGCACTTTTCCAAAATCACCCAGGAATGGATTGCCAAACATATTTGTTATTTGCAGGGCTGCCCCGAGGAACATAGCAAATAAAAAGAATCTCGCCATCATAGAGGACTTAAACAACTGAAAAGCATCTAACCCAAGCCGTGTGGCAAATGATTTTTTTTCTTTTGATCTGCTTATTTCAATTTTTGGAATGGAAAAACAATACAAACCAGTACATACACCTGCAACAGCAGCAAAATAAAACTGGTTACTATTCTGTGTCCATCCCAATAAATCGACCGCCCATTCTGCCACAATAAACCCAACCGTTCCCCAAACACGGATCGGCGCAAACGATTTTTGTACGTCAAAATTATTTTTACTCAGTAAAGAATATGAAACTGTATTACTCAAACCAATCGTAGGCATATAAAAACAACTAACGAAGAAGATAGCCCAGTACATATCACCAGCATTGTTAACTGTGCTTGCATAATACAGCCCTGCAGCACTTATAATATGACATATACCTAAAACAATTTCAGCCCTTATATACTTATCCGCAAGAATGCCCATTAAAGCAGGCATGATCAAAGCAGCCCATCCCATTGTTCCGTATGTATTACCGACTTTGGAACCGAGTGCAGGATCAACGGGGTTATTGAAATTTGCAAACATATACCCCCCCAAAGAAATAAGCCAGATACCCCAAACAAAGAATTGCAAAAAGCTAAGTATGGTCAGCCGGTAGCGAAGATTCATATCAGTGATTTTGGTGAAACCTAAAAAGAGGAAGATAGGAAAATTAAGGCTTATAAATTAAAGCAACGATTTTACCGATAAGGCCGATTCTAAAATGTGGAAAACAACGGGAAATCAGGACGTTTTGCTGGAAAAATTTTTCCCTTTCTAAACCGGATTCCGTATACTTGTGCCTCGGACTCTGACATTTAATAACCAAAAACTATACTGACTTGAAAAATTTTACATTCCTGCTTCTTGCGGTCTTTTCAATTTTAGTTTTTAATGTAATCGCAAAAGCACAAAGCGAACCTGTACATCGTACCTGTGCAACAGATGAAGTCATGCAGCAATTGTTTCAAAATGATCCCTCAGCAAGGGCTCGTTATGAAAATACACAACGCCAATTCGAAAGCAGAATAAGAGCTATTCTGAATAATCCACAGCACAGAACTCAGGCTATCACAACCATCCCTGTAGTAGTGCATGTCGGGGTAACAAGTGCCCGACAATCCCTCGTTACAAATGCTATTATTCAAAGCCAGATCGATACTCTTAATTTTTACTATGGAATCCAGCCAATTGGGGACAGCTTAAGAGTGTACACACCATTCAGAACTGCCTATGGAAGAAGTGAAATCAGGTTTTGCATGGCACAACGTACACCAGCCAATGCTCCTTCAACCGGCATTGTGAGAACGGTTACATCAACTGTGTTTTCTAGTGCCAACCACCCGAGTGGAGAATTAGGTTTTTGGGATCCTACAAAATATCTTAACATATGGGTGGTGGAATTAAGCGGTGGTGTTTTAGGCTTTTCTTATTTGCCCGGCAGTTTTACACCCAGCGACCCTAGAAATGGTTTCGTAAATGACTTCCGTGCATTTGGTGCTGGCCCAGGTACAAGCAGTGGTGGTTATCATTTCAATTTATACAATCAGGGTAAAACCGCTGTACATGAAATTGGTCATTACTTTAATTTATTACATCCCTGGGGACCTTTAGCTACTACAAACCCGGGTTGTGCGAACGATGATTTTTGCGGTGATACACCACTTACTTCAGCACCAACATTTGGTTGCCCCGCTTCACCAGTTACAAATACTTGTTCACCGGCAGCACCAGGTATACAGTTCCAAAACCATATGGACTATGCTGACGATGCCTGTATGTATTTATTTACAGTAAACCAGTGTACCCGGATGACAACATCTCTTACATTGGCTGACAGGGTTGGGTTAACTACTTCAAATGGTTGCCAACCAATTGTAACAACAAATGATGATGCATCAGTTTCTGCAATACTTACACCTGCTAATGGTTCATCTATTGCTTGTGCCAGTGTGCCATTGATTGTTACATTGAGAAATAACGGAACAAATAGCCTTACATCTGCTAATATCAGGGTAAGAGTTAATGGTGCTGATGTTCCAGCTGCAGCATTTAATTTCGCCGGTACTCTTGCTCCGGCTGCGTCTACTACTGTTACAATGCCAAACCTTAATCTTGCTGCGTTGGGAGCTTATACGATCAAAGTGCATTCAACCATACCAAACGGTGTTCCTGATTCAAGTCCTGCAAATGATACTTCAACGGTAAGTATCACAAGGGTAGGAACATCAACATTACCGGTAGTTGAAAATTTTGAAGGAGCTTCTTTCCCATCTGCTGGATGGCGTGCAAATAATCCTGATGGACCGTCAAGTATTCCTGCTCAAACAGGATTTGGATGGGAAAGACGTGCATCCGTTCCATCACCAAATGGTACAAGAGCCGCTGAAATTGATTTCTACGATTACTCAACATTGGATGCAAAAGATTCCATTGTTTCACCCGATATTGATATGACAAATCCTCCGGGTTTAAAACTTTTGCAATTTGACCGTGCACATGCTACTTATGGCTATCCTCCGATTTTTGCTGCTAACGTAGATACAATGGAAGTGATGGTTTCAACAAATTGTGGCGCCAGCTATACAAGCGTCTGGAAAAAATATGGTGCAGTTATTACAAATCCTAATTCATTAAATACAGTTACACTCAATACTACAGCTGGCTATACTCCATCGTCAGCCGCTGACTGGCTTACTGAAACAATTGATATCACTTCAGTAGTGGGTGCATCACCTGTAGCAAGAGTATTGTTTAAAACAATCAACCGCTATGGTAACTTCCTGTTCCTTGATAACATCAATATCAGTAGTCAGTTCCAACGTGATATGGGAGTAACCATAATCACAAGTCCGCTGGCTAATGAATGTAATAACACAATAACACCACAGGTGACAGTACGGAACCTTGGTACCGCTGTAGTAAACTCTTATACAGTTGAATATACTATTGATGGAGGTACTCCGATATCAGCTACATTTAATACCCCAGTAGCCCCAGGTGTTACCGTAGTACATACGCTTCCTGTTTCCGGTGTAATCACTGCAGGCAATCATGTGTTCCGTGTATACACGATTAACCCTGTGGGTCCATCGGGCACAGGTGATCAGAATACAACCAATGATGCATTGACAAGAAACATTACTATAAGAAATGTAACCGATGCACCAGCTATTGAAACATTTGAAGGTGCTGCTTTCCCATCTCCTAACTGGAGTATTGCCAACCCGAATAATAACAATACATGGGTTAAGAAAAACCAGGGATACCTGAGTTCCAACTCTGCATTCATTGATAATTATAACAGTAATACTCCAAATCAAGTGGATGATATCCTTACTCCTGTATTCAGAACAACTGGTAATGGTGGTGCGCAAGCTGACTCAGTAATTATTACATGGGATCTGGCAGCTCGTTACTATCCTGCTACTCCATACGACACATTTACTGTAAGAACATCTCCTGACTGCGGCAATACTTTCCCGAATACCTTATTCAATGCAGGTGGCGCAACCCTGGGTGCTGCAGATGGTAATGATTTTTTAGTACCAATCGAATCTGAATGGAGAACCCGTCGTGTAGCAGTAGGTGGCGCAGCCATTACTTCAGGTACTCATATGGTTGGTTTCAGAAATAAAAACCAGTTTGGTAACAATATGTTTGTTGATAATATCAACGTTTCCTTGTTATTCAAACGTGATGTTGGTGTTGTTGCAATTAACAATCCTGACGCAGAATGTTCAGCAACATTTACTCCGAATGTTACAGTAAGAAACTTTGGTAGCGAAACTGTAACCGCATTTAGTGTCTCTTACAGGATAAATAGCGGGGCAATTCAAACAGCCAGCTTCACTGGACAAACTCTTGCCCGTAATGGACAGGTGAGTGTAAGCCTTCCAAACAATTCAGGAACCCTTGCAACCGGTTCACATACAATTACAGCATTTACATTGAACCCGGTAACTGCAAGTGGTACGGGTGATCAGTTCCTAGCAAATGATACCTTGACAAGATCTTTCAGTATACTTGCTAGTTTGCCTGCGCCATTGATCGAAACTTTTGAAAGCCCGACCTTCCCTCCTGCTAACTGGGGTGTATTTAATCCTAACGGAGACCTGACCTGGCAAAGAAGTACTGTTGGTAATAATAATGCAGGATCGGCTTATATGAACAACTGGAATTACCTTGGCCGTGGCCAGCTCGACTACCTGTATTCACCGAATGTAACTTATACAGGTGTTGACTCCATTTCATTATCCTTCGATATTTCTGCAGCTACTAGACTGTACCCGGGCAGCCAGCAATTACCGTTAGATACTGTTGAGGTACTTGTTACAACTAATTGCGGAACTTCATTTACTTCTATCTATAAGAAATGGGGAGCAGACCTGCAGACTATCGGTAACCCGAATGATCCGCAGCCGTTTGAATTCTTCCCTGGTGCCCCAAGCCATTGGAGAAATGAAAAAATCGATCTTACTGCATTTGCTCCAACAGGTCCATTGCAGGTTGTATTCAAAAACAGAAACGGTTTTGGCAACAATGTATTTATTGATAATGTAAATCTGAAAACCCGTACACTTCCGGCAAGCCTGAAAGCGGATGGATTACAGATACTGCCGAGTCCGTTCCAGTCAACATTCCAGATCTGGCACCTACAACAACCAACCACATTGAAGTCAGTGAGGATATTTAACTCAGCGGGCCAGCTAGTATGGCAAAAAGAATACTCACTTACTGCACCGAAAATAATAGATGTAGATCTTAGCAAAAATGCGGCCGGTATGTATATAGTTGATTTAAGATACTCAACCCGTGGCACAGACCAGCAAATTCGCATTATTAAAACACAATAAAAGGTTTTACGTATAAACTAAAAAACCTCCGCAATTGCGGAGGTTTTTTTTATTTACTAAAGAAAAAAATTATACTGCGAAAGAAGTGCCGCAACCACAAGTGCTGCTAGCATTGGGATTTTTAAAAGTAAAGCCGCGGTTATTAAGTCCATCCTGCCAATCTACTTGCATACCGAACAAGTAAATTTCATGAGCTTTGTCCATAATGCAACGAACACCATTTACTTCAAACTCATTATCATTTTCCTGCTTGTGATCGAAACCGAGGATATAGGTCATGCCAGAGCAGCCACCGCCTTTTACACCTACACGCAAAAGCATAGTGTTATCAAAACCTTCCGCATTCATCAGTTTATTTATTTCCAGAATAGCCCCTTCAGTAAAACTTACCGGGCTTGTAGTTAATGTTTCCATACTGCAAAAATAATCAAAGCATTTTTCTTGCATAGCCTTATCATTTCCGAGCAAGGGAAATATTGAAGCATTAACATAGTTTTTAACCTCGTCAAACTCAAACTTGAAATCTTAAACGTCGACCCATATTCCCTATTTTTGCTGAAAACCAATTACTATGGATGTAACAACTATCAGTTTGATCGTATCAATCGCTGCTTTTCTTGCAGCACTCTATGCAGTATTCATGATCAATGAAATGAAAAAGACCCCAGTGAAATCAGAATCACCCAATGAAACAAGACCCTTGCAATTACAGGCCTACGAAAGATTAGTGATGCTGGCAGAAAGGATTGGCCTTCCAAATTTAGTAAGCCGTGCAAATCAGCAATTCTCAGGTTCTTCTGCGGAAATGAGAGGACTTTTATTGGAAAGCATAAAGCAGGAATATGATTATAATGCCACGCAGCAGATCTATGTCAGTCCAGTTGCCTGGGAAGCATTGAGAAACCTGAAAGAACAAAACATGCTTATCATTAACCAGGTAGCAGCTTCGTTGCCCAATGGCGCAACAGGTTTTGATCTAAATAAACGATTAATGGAATTTGCTATGACTGAAAAAAAAGGAGCTATGCACCAGATAGTACTTGAAGCATTAAACTACGAAGCTAAAAAGGTCATGAAGTAAATGCCGGATAAAAAAAAATATACAGATTCAGGAATAGAGATAAAACCTGTTTATTCTGAATCTGATTTACAAGCTGCGAGTAACCAACAAGCCGGCGAATACCCCTACACAAGAGGTATTCAATCCGACATGTATCGGGGTAAACTCTGGACCATGCGGCAATACGCCGGTTTCAGTACTGCAGAAGAAAGTAATAAGCGATACCATTATTTATTATCGCAAGGAGTAAATGGACTGAGTGTAGCATTTGATTTACCTACACAAATAGGATATGACAGTGATCATGCCTTGGCAGAAGGTGAAGTTGGCAAAGTTGGTGTCGCCATTGATTCGCTGGAAGACATGAAGGCATTGTTCAAAGGAATAAAACTGGAAGATGTATCTACTTCCATGACGATAAATGCAACAGGATTTATTTTACTCTCATTATATGTTGCATTGGCAAAACAGCAAGGCGCTGATCTGAAAAAAATAAGCGGCACTATACAAAATGATATTTTAAAAGAATATGCCGCAAGAGGAACTTATATTTATCCGCCCAAACCTTCTATGCGCATCATTACCGATATTTTTGAATGGTGCAGTCTTGAAGTGCCGAAGTGGAATACGATCTCTATTTCCGGCTATCATATCCGGGAAGCAGGAAGTACAGCTGTGCAGGAAATTGCATTTACTCTCAGCAATGGGAAAGCCTATGTACAGGCCGCATTGGAAAAAGGATTAGATATAAATGTATTTGGCAAACGCCTCTCCTTCTTTTTCAATGCACATAATAATTTATTTGAAGAAGTGGCCAAGTTCCGTGCGGCAAGACGCATGTGGGCAAAAATGATGAAAGGGCTCGGCGCAACTGATCCCAAAGCAATGATGCTCCGCTTTCATACACAAACCGGGGGAAGTACATTAACAGCCCAACAGCCATTGAATAATATTTCAAGAGTAACCATTCAAACACTAGCAGCAGTTTTAGGAGGCACACAATCTTTACATACCAATGGATATGATGAAGCAATGAGTTTGCCAACAGAAGAGGCTGCACGAATTGCATTGCGTACGCAACAAGTTGTTGCCTTTGAAAGTGGTGCTCCTGATACAGTTGATCCATTAGGCGGGAGCTATTTTATAGAATCATTGACAAACGAAGTAGAAGCCGCTGCATGGAAGCTGATAGAAAAAATTGATGTAATGGGCGGAAGTGTGAGTGCTATCGAACAGGGCTTTATACAAAATGAAATTGCCCGCAGCGCCTACGAACATCAGCGGCAGGTAGAAACGAATGAGAGGATAATTGTAGGTGTAAATAAATTCCAGGTGGATACTGAAGAACCTATCCCTCTTTTTAAAATAGATGACAGCATACGGTTGATACAAATAGAAAAGCTAAAACAACTAAAGCAAAACCGCAACAACGCAAAAGTTGATTCCCTTCTGCAACAACTAAATGATAAAGCTGCCAGCGGCGAAAACCTGATGCCTGCAGTAATAGAAGCCGTTGAAAATAATATAACCTTGGGTGAAATTGCTGATGAGCTAAGAGCTGTTTTTGGGGAGCATAAATAATCAGCAATATGAAATATTGTCTGAGTAGCTCCTACCCTTTCTTCACTTCCTTCGCCCATGCATCTTTCAATGTAACTGTTCGGTTAAAGATCATCCCTTCTTCTGAAGAATCTTTATCAAGACAATAATACCCTTTGCGCAAAAATTGAAACCTATTATCAAACTTTGCATTCTTTATCGAAGGCTCAGCAAATCCTTTCACCACTTTAAGTGACTGCGGGTTGATATAATCTTTAAAATCTCCTTCTTCACTTGACGGATCCTCCACACGGAACAACCTGTCATACTCTCTTACTTCTACTTCTACTGCATCCGTAACATTTACCCAATGCAAAGTTCCTTTTACATGAATACCACTTGTATCATGCCCGCTTTTACTTTCAGGTATATAGGTGCACCGTAACTCAGTTACATTACCGGCTGCATCTTTTATTACTTCTTCACATTTGATGATGTATGCGCTTTTCAAACGAACCATTTGTCCCGGAGCAAGCCTGAAATATTTCTTCGGCGGATTTTCCATAAAATCATCCCGTTCGATATAGATCTCACGACTGAATGGGATATCACGAACTCCTCCATTAGGATCTTCAGGATTATTCTCACTTGAAAGTAATTCGGGTTCATTACTGTAATTCGTGATAACAACTTTAACGGGATCAAACACTACCATTCTTCTATATGCAATTTTATTCAAATGCTCTCTCAAACAGAATTCCAGCAATCCTACATCAACGATATTCTCTCTTTTAGCAATACCAATACGATCGCAAAAGTCACGGATACTATCGGGTGTGTAGCCCCGGCGTCGCAAACCACTTACAGTAGGCATCCTAGGATCATCCCATCCTGTAACAAATTTTTCATTTACTAACTGCAACAGTTTTCTTTTGCTGGTAACAGTGTAGTTGATATTCCTTCTTGCAAATTCATATTGATGTGAAGGATAAATTTCCAGTTTCCCGATCAACCAGTCGTATAGTTCACGATGCGGAACAAACTCCAACGTACAGATAGAGTGAGTAATATTTTCTATTGAATCACTTTGCCCATGTGCAAAATCATACATCGGGTAAATGCACCATTTATCACCTGTACGGTGATGATGTGCATGCTTGATACGATAAAGCACCGGGTCACGCATCAGCATATTGATATGCGCCATATCAATTTTTGCACGCAGCGTCCGGCTGCCATCTGCAAACTCGCCGTTCTTCATTCGTGTAAACAGATCAAGATTCTCATCAATGCTCCTGTCCCTGTATTTACTATTTTTTCCTGGTTCAGTTGGTGTACCTTTTAATGCAGCCATTTCTTCACTGGTACTTTCATCCACATAAGCCAGGCCTTTTTTGATCAGTGCTATTGCAAATTCAAACAACTGATCAAAATAATCAGAAGCATATAGTTCATGTTTCCATTCAAAACCCAACCAGCGAACATCATCCTTGATACTTTCAACGTATTCTGTTTCTTCAGTCTCAGGATTTGTATCATCAAAACGAAGATTGGTATAGCCTGGATATTTTTTAGTAAGTCCAAAATTCAAACAGATACTTGAAGCATGCCCGATATGGAGGTAACCATTCGGCTCTGGCGGAAAACGGGTAACAATAGCTTTATATTTACCAGCTGCAAGATCTGTTTCAATAATTTCTTCAAGAAAATTAAGACTGCGTTCTTCTTTTTTTAGTTCCTCTGCCATAAGTCGGCAAAGATAATATTTAAGAGGCAGTTTTATTGGGAATAAAGCTTATTGATTATTAATAATAAGCTGTTTACTGTTTAGGTTTCCATGTATCTTTTCGTAACTCCTCTAGTTCCTTTGCCATGCAGCTTATCATTTTCAGTAACAGTTCCTGTTCTTCTGCCGTAGGGATCAACTCAATTTTCTTTTCTGAGCTACCGGATAATTGTATCTTCTCTATTTTTTTCAGCGTAAGATTAGTAAGATTGGCTGGTTGAATTTCCTGGTTCTTAAAAACAAAATGAAAATTACCCTTGCAATTGGTAGTCCCACCATTTTTAAATGTAGCCCTTTGCTTTCCTCCTTCAAAAATCACGGTTGCACGGGAATAATCGTCAAAACAGATCCCATTAGGATGGCTAACAGAAAAGAACAGATCCATTTCGGTTTTGTCTGCGGTAACAGAAAACAAAAACTCCTCCTTTCCTTTTACAAATTCCTTGAACCCTGTTGTAAGCCTCACACCCTGGTTAAATTGATCTTTCTCATCCCTAAGTTGGCAATCCTGTGCAGATATAAAAGCCGGGTACAAAAGAAGAAGACTAAGCAATTTTTTCATGCAATAAATTTACACTAAAAATAAAACCCAACCCCGACAATGATGTGAGTTACCTGTTAAAAATTTACATGATGCTAAAAGCCTTATAGGCATTATCTTTACAAACAAAAATCAAACTCTATGTCACTACTAAATCAAAAGAAAGGAAAAGATAATAAGAAGGAAGGTAAAAAAAATGCTGCCGGCAATACACAAGGTTCTAAATTCATTCAGAAGCCTAAATCAACCGGTTTTGTAAGCAAACAATCTAATACGGGTTCACAAAGAGGCAGCTAACCTCCATCCACCACATATTTATTATGACTAAAGAACAGATCTTAAAAGAACTGGCAACCGAGACATTTGTCACTTTGAAGCCATCAATCGTCCACGGTATCGGGGTATTTGCGTTGAAAGACATTCCAAAGGGTTGCCGTGATATCTTTTCTAAAAATGAGATCAACTGGATAAAAATCCCCATCACGGATGTTGACAAGCTACCCGATTATTCAAAAAATTTAGTGGAAACTTATTGCCTCTACGATAAGGAAGATTATTTCATTCCATCACATGGTTTCAAAATGGTGGATATGGTAAATTATCTTAATCATTCTTCTCTGCCCAATATCACACCAGTGGATGAAGGTGAATTCTATGAAGCATTGATTGATATTCCGGCAGGAACTGAATTGCTGGTGAATTACAAGCACCTCGTAGAAACAGATGAGTACGATTGATCAGCGTTTCAAAAATTTTCCTTTTAGTAATTTTTCCATCACTTCATCTTTCAGGTTTCGGCTGATGGGTATATGATGTGCCCCGATGCGGATATCATTCCCTTCAATACTTTCTATTTTACCTGCAGCAATTATATAGGATTTATGCACTTTAATAAATAATGAGGCAGGAAGGTATTCTTCCACCGATTTGAAAGTAAGGTAAGTGATGTATTTTTTATCCGTGGTATGAATGACCACATAGTTTTGTAATGCTTCAACATAGAGTATTTCATCAAACTGAATTTTTACAAGCTTATTATCAGCCTTGATAAAGAAATAATCCTGTTGTGCTGTTGCCTGTTTCGCATCTTCTGCATTTACCTGTCTTATTTCATAAAACTCTTTTGCACGCATTGTTGCTTTTAAAAACCGGTCGAAAGAAATTGGTTTAACGAGATAGTCAAGTGCATTTAATTCAAAGCCATCCAGCGCATACTTCGGGTAAGCTGTAGTAAAAATAACCGGTGGAGCTTGTTGCAAAGTTTTAAAAAAATCAAGTCCAGTGATCTTTGGCATTTGTATATCCAAAAAAAGCAATTGTATTTCTCCTTTGCTGATCTGCTCTGTTGCTTTTAAAGGATTATCATATTCACCAATAAGATTTAAAAAATCGACATCCGTAATATATTCCTTCAGTCCTTTGCGGGCCAGTGGTTCGTCATCAATTATGATACAATTAATTTTCATTATTTGATACCTGGAAAAGTTATTGAATAACTAATTACTTATTTGCAACTTAAGATTCACATCAAAATATCCATTACTATTTTTTATTTCCAATTTGTGTTTGCCGGGATATAATAACTCCAGCCTTCGTTTAACATTCACCAGCCCGATACCACCCTGCTCTTTTCCATTTAGCACTCCCCCTTCTGTAGTATTGTTTACACTAAAATTCATTTCTCCATTTTGTTTTGAAATATCAATCTTTATTTCATTTTTTCTTCCATCCGCAAAATGAGAAATATGTTTAAAGGAATTTTCAACAAAAGGAATCAGCAAAATAGGTTCAATAGAAAAACCCTTTACATCCGGCGAGCAATTGAGCTCAATCTTATACTGCTCATCTGTACGGAGCTTTTGCAGGTCCACATAATCTTTTAAAAAAGTGATCTCCTTTTCTACCGGTATTTTATCGCCATTACATTCATAAAGCTGGTAACGCAGCATTTCAGAAAATTTATGTAGCGCATTTCTCGCTTCCTCATTCTCTTTGTTGATGAGAAAATAAACCGAATTGATAGAGTTAAAAAGAAAATGCGGGTTGATCTGTGATTTCAGAAAACTCAATTCCGTCTCCGCTTTTTCCTTCGCCATTTCAGTTAAGCGCTGTTGTGTTTTTATAAAATCGATCACCAGTTTTACGGCTACACCTGCCGTAACAAGGAAGAAATGCGGAATGATATTATCATAGATCCTTGCTTTAAAGTTTACAGAGTTGATCGCAAACAACCCGGGATTATTATAGATATGGCCAAGTATCTGCATTTTACTATAGCTGCTCAGCAAGATCATAACAATATAACTTAACCCAAAAAGGAAATATCTTTTTTTGTACAATAAATGCGGAACCAATAAGAAGTTCGCAATATATATCATCAGTGCCAGGTCAGTTACTTTCAATAGGGTAATAATAAAACCCTTGTCCGGCGGATAATCCTGGACACGGAGGTTGTACCAAATGCCAAAAACCAGCATCCAGATGATGACATGATGCAGTTTGTACTTTATAAAGAATGGAGCGTTGTGCATAGTGCAAAATAAATTTACGAAATACAGTCCGTAAAACACATTACACATAGGGTAACTGTGACTTGATGAAAAGCATTTTGCATTTTATCACGCCTTTTATACCGGATATGTAATCGTTTTACAAAATGGGTTCCTGTTAGATTAACTTGTTTTAAAAGTATAGCCATGAAAACATTTTGGGTATTAATACTGATAACTATAAGTTTACAGGCCTGTACACAAACTGGTACAACTGTTAAAAACCAACCGCTGGCATCCGATAAAAAGGTTGGCGGCAATTGTGAAGGATGCGAAGCGATTTATGAGAGCCCGGTTCCCTTTTCACAGTTAAATGAAGTGGATACATTACCCGATTTTAATGATGCCGGACCTAAAATTCAGATCAGTGGAATTATTTATAAGCCCGATGGCAAGACGCCGGCGGCAGGAGTTGTGCTGTATGTTTATCATACCGACCAGAAAGGTATTTACGCAACGAAAGGAAATGAGAAAGGCTGGGGTAAACGACATGGTTATATCCGCGGCTGGATAAAAACAAATGAAAAAGGCGAATATAAAATCTATACGTTAGTTCCTGCTTCATATCCTAACAGCAGTAACCCTAAACATATTCACCCAACAATAAAAGAACCAGGGTTCTCTGAATACTGGATCGATGAATTCGTATTCGATGATGACCCGTTGCTGCCTGCATCGGAAAGAAACCGAACAAACCCTGTTGGAGGAAATGGTATTTTAAAAACAGAAATGAAAGATGGGATACTCCATTCTGTAAGAAATATTACATTAGGATTAAATGTGAAAGATTATCCCAAACAGTAAGCTGGTTACTTAATTGAAAAATCAGCTTTTATTTTGTAATAAGCAACCGTACGCTCCACAAGGTTACTGAGAATGCCGTTTACTTTGAGATTCCAGTGTTCTGTTTCCTTATTATAAGTTACTTCAATTGTACCTGAAGTTGCTTCAACATAAGAAGCACGGCCCGCTGAACGAAAAGAATATCTTGCATACACTTCAGCTTTATCATCAGCGTTTGTCTTTATTTTATAAGTTCTTGAAGAAAGCTTTTTTCCCTTGAAAAACATAGTAAAAAACTGCTCCCGTTGCTGAATAGTAATGGTGAGATTGCCTTTTATCTTTTCAACTTTTACAACAGCACTTTGATGCGAAGTAAAATAATTATTATATCCACTGGTATCTGTAATAGCTATCGGGCAGCGGGCATATGTAGTGTCGCCTGTTTCTTGAGCATTCAACTCAAAGGCAAATAACAGCAGGGCTATAATTGTATAAATTTTCATTAATTATTGGTGGGGAATAATTACAAAGTTTTAAAGATAGCGAACTCATTGGAAATATTAGGCATCTACTTCTGTGTCAACCCCCTTCTTATCTCTTTCTCCAAAGATCAGGCTACCGATTCTCACCATATTCCCGCCTTCCTCAATTGCAATCTCATAATCACTACTCATTCCTATCGAAAGGTTTTTGAATGACGATTGCCAGCCCCGAAAGGTTTTATGCTTATCAAACAATTTTTTCAGGTATTTAAACTCACCCCTGATCTTGTCATTGTCTTCGGTCAATGTTGCCATGCCCATCATACCACATATTCTTATGTTCTGCAGATCAAGTGCATCCCATTGCTGAATGAGATCGTCGATCTCTGTTTCATAAAACCCGAATTTGGTTTCTTCATCCGCAATATGCACCTGTAATAAGCAATCGATCACATGGTCTTTTTTTCGAGCTTGCTTATTTATTTCTTTCAACAGGCCGGTGCTGTCTACACCATGTACCATATGCACAATGGAGGCGATCTTTTTTACTTTGTTTGCCTGGAGGTGACCAATAAAATGCCAGCGGATATCGGCAGGTAACTGCATAGATTTCTCCAGCAACTCCTGTACATAATTCTCTCCAAAATCCCGTTGACCAGCTTTGTAAAGCTCAAGGATTTCAGATGAAGGTTTAGTTTTGGAAACTGCTACCAGTGTTATCTCAGTGCCCAGCCTTTTTATCAGCCGTTTATAATTCTCAAGATTAACGGACATTCAATGAAATATTTAATTCAAAGGGTAAAAGTCCTTAAGAAGTAAATGTAAAAAAAATGTACAAACAGCAAGGCTGTTTGTACATTAAATGATTTATGTCATTATTTTACTTTAAGATACTGCGGCTTATTACTATCCGCTGCACCTCACTTGTGCCTTCGTAGATCTGGGTGATCTTGGCGTCACGCATCATCCGTTCAACATGATATTCTTTGACAAAGCCATAGCCACCATGTATCTGCACTGCTTCCGTCGCTGTCCACATTGCCGTTTCACTTGCAAATACTTTTGCCATGCTGCTGCTAAGTGTATAATCCATCCCATTATCTTTTTCCCACGCTGCTTTCAGGCACAATAGCCGGGACGCTTCGATCCGTGTAGCCATATCCGCCAGTTTAAATGCAATTGCCTGGTGGTTCATGATCTCCGTGCCAAATGCTTTTCTTTCTTTTGAATATTTTAATGAAAGCTCATAAGCACCGCTTGCAATACCGAGAGCCTGCGATGCAATGCCGATACGTCCGCCGGCAAGCGTCTTCATAGCGAACCTGAAACCGAAACCATCTTCTCCAACCCGGTTTGCCTTCGGCACTTTTACATCCTGGAACATGATGCTATGTGTATCACTACCGCGGATACCGAGTTTATTTTCTTTAGCGCCAACTGTAACACCCGGCCAGTTTTTTTCAACTATTAATGTATTGATGCCGCGGCTTCCTTTACCAGCATCAGTCTGGGCCATTACCAAATAAACAGAAGCTGAATTACCATTGGTGATCCAGTTCTTAGTACCATTCAGCAAATAATGATCGCCTTTATCCTCTGCAATTGTCCGCTGGCTTGTTGCATCACTGCCTGCTTCAGGCTCACTTAACAGAAATGCGCCAATATAAAGCTCACCATCTTTTTTGCCCTGCGCCAGCGGCGTTAAATATTTTTGTTTCTGTTCTTCATTGCCATATTCCTGCAATCCATAACATACTAAACTGTTATTTACACTCATCACAACACTCACACTGGCGTCTATCTTGCTGATTTCTTCTATTGCCAGCACATAACTTACCGTATCCATTCCGGCACCGCCATATTCAGGTTTTACCATCATGCCAAGAAAGCCCAAATCAGCTAGTTTCATGACTTGTTCTTTGGGAAATTTTTGAAGTTCGTCTCTTTCAATTACACCGGGTAGACATTCTGTACGGGCAAAATCTCTTGCTGCCTGCTGAATCATCAGTTGCTCTTCTGTGAATTCAAATAACATCTTATCTATTTTAAAACCCGATAACTATCGGGAGGCGCAAAGATAAGTGTAAAGAGGGCTTGACGAACAAGTGTTCGGGGTGAATTAATATTGAACTTTTAGGCGTATCCGAAAGATATTTTAGCTTTATAAAAAATCAAAACAGAGAATAAAGTCATGGAGTATTTTAATAAAATAAAATCTGCCTGATTTTTCCCAACTCTTCAAACGAATTCATATGCCAGTCATGAAAAATTTCAAGGATATTGACAGCTATATAGCTAGCTATCCTGCTGCCACACAAAAACTCCTGAAGCAAATACGAACTACAATAAAAAAAGTAGTGCCAAAAGCAGAAGAGAAAATCGTTTACGGAATACCGACTTTTTTCCAGAATGGAAATCTTCTACATTTTGGCGGCACTAAAAATCACATTGGATTTTATCCAACACCTTCAGCCATTATTGCATTTAAAAAAGAGTTGAAGGATTATGTCACATCAAAAGGAACAGTACAATTTCCGCTCGACAAACCATTGCCTTTAAAACTGATTACAGAAATGGTGCAGTTCAGGGTGATGGAAGCTGAAGAAAAAGCTCAAAAAAAAGCAAAGCCAAAAGCAAAAAAGGAATCTAAGAGTGAATACATCAAATACCATAATGATGGAACTATTTGGGCAAAAGGAACAATGGTTGGTGATAAGCAAGATGGTTACTGGCAATTCTTTCGCAAAGATGGGGTGATCATGCGTTCAGGATATTTTGATAAAGGCAAACAAACCGGCGAATGGACGACCTATGATAAAAAAGGAAAAGTGTATAAAGTAACAAAGATGAAATAACTCTTTAAAAGCTTTTGTTGAAACCAAAAAACAAAACACTTCGCATATGCAAACAGGGGCATCGGTATTATAAAAGCAGCGATTGCCCTACTTGTCCGGTTTGTGAAAATGCAAAGAAACCAGGTACAGGGTTTCTTTCACAGCTTAGTGCACCTGCAAGACGAGCATTAGAATCAAAAGGAATCAAGACTCTTAAACAGTTATCAGGATTTACTGAAAAGGAAATACTTGCTCTGCATGGCATGGGCAAATCAACTATACCTAAACTAAAATCAGCTTTAAAGGAAAAAGGTCTATCGTTCAAATCATTGCAGGATTAAACCGGTATAAAGCCGGCAAAAACTAATTGACAAAAATCATTTATCGACCTGTAAACAATCGCTTTCATTCTGTGGTTTTGACCTAACTTTGCCTCGCAAATTTGCATTATGAAAAAAATTCACATTATCCTGTTGGTGCTGATAGCTGTGGCTATCGGGGTGCTGATAAGCTTTTTAAAGGTCGCCTCTACTTACGATACGTTTGCGAATGCCAAAGAGCAACCCGGAAAGTTCATGCATGTAATTGCAAAGCTTGACAAATCAACTCCCCTTGAGTACGACCAGGTGAATAACCCCAACTATTTAGGCTTTAGTGCTGTAGATAGTACGGGAACTGTAATGAAAGTGATTTACAGGAAAGGCAAACCTGAAAATATTGAACACAGCGAACGGCTGGTGCTGAAAGGTAAATACGAAAACGGGCAATTTGAATGTAAAGACATATTGATGAAATGTCCATCCAAATACAAAGAGGATATGAGTGCTGCGGAAAAAAATATTCAGAAAGCTACTGAAACTAAATACTAATAGCCCGGAAGAATTGATAATTAACAATCGAAAATCAACAATAACTAATGGATTATATAGGCGAACAACTATTGCCCGGTAAGCTGGGACATTTCTTTCTTTATCTCTCACTTGTATCTTCCTTAGTTGCTACGCTTACTTACTTTTTATCTGCTCAATCAAAAAACCAGGAAACGGCGAACGACTGGAAAAAATTGGCCCGCATCTCCTTTATCACTGAAGCATTTTCGATAGTTTCTATTTTTGCAATCCTCTTTTACATCATTCATGAACATCGTTTCGAATACAAATATGCCTGGCAGCATAGCAGTCTTTCGTTAGAGTTCAAATACCTGCTCGCCTGCTTCTGGGAAGGCCAGGAAGGTTCATTCCTGTTATGGGGCTTCTGGCATTCTGTAATTGGCCTGGTCCTGATAAGAACAGGAAAAAAATGGGAAGCTCCGGTAATGACGGTGATAAGCTTTGCACAGTTTTGTTTGGCCACCATGATCGTCGGGCTTTATTTCTTTGGAAAAAAAGTTGGTTCTGATCCATTTATTTTACTGAGAGATTCTGGTGTGCTGGATAATGCCCCTGCATTGCATATGGGCATGGACGTGACAAAATCTTTGAGAGGCGACTATCTCACTTTTATAAAAGATGGTAATGACCTGAATCCACTGCTGCAGAATTATTGGATGGTTATTCACCCTCCTGTTTTATTTCTTGGTTTTGCATCTTCCATTGTTCCGTTTGCCTATGCAATTGCCGGTTTATGGAAAAAGCAGGATGGCCAAGGAATCATTGCTGATTGGATCAGGCCTGCATTACCGTGGACTTTATTCTGCGTCGCATTTTTAGGATTAGGTATCATGATGGGTGGCATGTGGGCTTATGAGTCACTCACTTTTGGTGGCTATTGGGCATGGGACCCGGTTGAAAACGCATCACTTGTTCCGTGGCTGGTGATCATAGCAGGTGTACATACATTACTTGTGTATAAGCATACAGGCCGGGCTTTAGGAGCAACTTATTTATTCCTTATGTTAGGTTTTGTTTTAGTTCTGTATTCAACCTTCCTTACACGTAGTGGAATATTGGGCGATACCTCTGTGCATTCATTTACCGATCTGGGTTTAAATGCCCAGCTCTTTTTATTATTATACACTTTCCTCTGGGGCAGTGCAATACTTACAGCGCAAACCCGTGACCAGAAAATATATTTTGGTGTATCAGCAATTGCCTTAGTCATTCTTTCCGCTTTTATAACCGTACCTGCCATAGCATTTATTTCCATGCTTGCAGGTTTGGGTGTTTTGTGCTATAATATTTTTTCAATCTCCACCGCAGTTAAAGATGAGGAAAAGGCATCTTCCCGTGAATTCTGGATGTTTATCGGTTCGTTGGTTCTATTCTTGTCCGCATTGGTTATTATTTCCATTACATCTACCCCGGTATTCAATAAGGTTTTTGGTATAAACAAAGCACCGGAAGAAGACATGATGCATCGATATAATAGCATCCAGATATTTGTTGCCATTATTATTGCGGCTCTCTCAGGCCTTGTTCAATACATGAAGTACAAAAGCACCGGCCGCAGTTATGTAGTTAAAAAAATTATCTATCCAGCTTTGATCTCTGCTGTACTTGCTTTCGTTGTCATTTATTTTGGTAAAATTAATTATGGAGTTGAAGGCCCGGGTTTCCTTGCAGCAATCTGGCTGGCAGTAACCTGCAGCATATTTGCCATTGTTGCTAATCTTAGTTATATCTGGTTGGGTATAAAAGGCAATTTGAAAATAGCTGGCGCATCAGTTGCGCATTTTGGTTTTGGTTTAATACTATTAGGCATCCTCATTTCATCGTCCAAGAAAGAGATCTTATCTAATAATAGAAATGGTATAGCTGTTCCGTTAGGCGAAAAAGAAAACCCAATGGAAAATCTGACATTGATCAAGGGAGTGCCCAGCGAAATGAGCAATTACACTCTCACCTATGTATCAGATTCTATTCACCCAAAAAAGCAACAGTGGTATTACAATATCCGGTTCCAAAGCAAGGACGGCAAAGAGGATTTTCTTTTACGCCCTGATGCATTTGTAAACTACAAGGGTAATGAAGGCTTAATGGCAAACCCATCTGCCAAACATTATTTTACACATGATGTGTTTACCTATATCACTTCTTTACCCAACCCGGATAAGATGCAGGATACGTCAAATTTTCAACCTAAAATGATGAAACCCGGTGATACTGCATATTACTCTAATGGCTATATCATTATGGATAAAGTGACATCGAGGGACAGCATTCCACAGCCCGGGTTTAATCCTGAGGATATTGCAACCGCTGCTTCCTTCACCATCAAAACAAAATACAATGCCACTTATACGACTGATAAAGCATTGCTGCTAAATGTTGGCGGTCAACTGCAATCTTACCCTGATACCATTGCAGCAGAGGGCCTTGTTATTAAACTAAACAGGGTTGACGCTAATGGAGTCGAGGTAGGGATCAAAGACTCCAACGCTATCACTAAATACATCACCCTTAAAGCGTATAAGTTTCCCATGATTAACCTGCTATGGCTTGGTGTGGGTGTTATGGTAATAGGCAGCCTGATGAGTATGCTACGCCGCATCAATGAAAACAGGAAGAAAAGGGCCATATCGTAATTATCCGGGCAAAACAGCTTTTCGAAACTTTTAACTGTCTTATTTAACTCTGAACAAAGGTTTTTTTAACTTTGGTAAGTATGTTATTGGTTCGCATCCATATTAAACCGGTTTTACTCGCAGCTATTTTTTTTACCTGTGCAGTTGATCTTTTTTCACAAAGGCAAGCAGAAACTGTCAGCGACAGCAGCATATTACCCATTCCTTCTTATGCTGAACGTTCAAAAAAATGGGGGCCTAACGATACTATCATCACTTCTGCTATCTGGTATAAAAATGAAATGCTTTCTTATAAAGACGAAGAAATGGTTTGGGTAAGCAAACTCGGTGGTCGTCAACTGGAAAAATACAAAGCCGAGTGGACCCGTTTGCGCAATGCAGTGTATGTAACCTATCCCTATGCAAGAGTGGCCGGGGCGACTATCAATGATATCAATGCACAATTAGCAGGCGTTAAGAATAAAAATAAAAGAAAAGAAATTATTAAATCAAGAGAAAAAGAATTGCGTAAACAATTTCAGCAACCGTTGGAGAATTTATCTGTTTATCAGGGAAAAATATTAATGAAACTGATCAACCGGCAAACGAATAATGATTGCTACGAGATCATCAAAGAATATAAAGGTAGTTTCAATGCAAGGGTTTACCAGACAGTAGCATTCTTTTTTGGCAGCAGTCTGAAACAGGATTATGACCTTACAAAAAAAGATAATCGTGATATTGAAAATATCGTCAAAGAGATTGACGGTGTCTGGTATCAAAATCCTAACAGGCCCTTAATTAACTGATGCCGCATTGGCAATTCCTCAACTCTCCCCTATCTTGCATCACTTTCTGATAAAGCCACACTCAAAAAATTTTAATCATGGGTATTAAACTGGATATTCTGGCCATCGGTGTTCATCCTGATGATGTAGAGTTGGGTTGCAGTGGTGTACTGCTACGTGAATTAAAGAAGGGAAAAAAAACTGGCATACTGGATCTGACACAGGGAGAATTAGGCTCAAGAGGTACTATAGAAACAAGATATGCTGAAGCAGCCAATGCTGCCATGATCTTAGGCGTGCAGGTACGTGAAAACCTGAAAATGGCAGATGGCTTTTTTAAAAATGATGAAGAGCATCAGCGGAAAATAATTACAGTGCTGCGCAAATACCAACCAGAAATAATTATTACTAATGCATTGCACGACCGGCATCCCGATCATGGTCGTGCAAGCCAGCTTACTGAAGATGCAGCTTATTTATCTGGCCTGGTAAAAATTAAAACAATTGATGAAGCCGGAAATGAACAGGCGCCATGGCGCCCTAAATATGTTTTTCATTATATACAAGACCGTTTTATTGAGCCAGACTTTATCATAGATATAACAGATGTGTTTGAACAAAGAATGGAAGCTATTAAAGCATACACTACGCAATTTTATAATCCCGAAAATGAAGAGGATGGGCCACAAACCTATATCTCCACTCCTGATTTTTTTGAATCGGTAATTGCCCGTGCAAGAATGATTGGCAAGAAAATAGGGGTGAAATATGGTGAAGGTTTCAACACTAGAAAAACATTGGGCTTGAGCAATTTTGACTCACTCATGTTAGTTGAGACTTAATGAAAAAGGGGAAAACTCTAACGTTTACTTCATTTATTAAAGTGTACCTTTGTCCCTTATAATTACAGTACATGACAATTCCAAAGTTTGCTCATTCATCCAATTCCTTTCATTCCGAAATGAAGAAAAGAATCAACGATTACTTCAGTAATGTAGGAAAATCGTATACCGGTAATTACAAATTGTGGCTGAAAGCGGGAATTCTTCTAGTAAGTCTTCTTGCAGTTTATATACATCTTATATTTTTTACACCGCCAACATTCTGGGCTATTATGGAATGTCTTCTGTTAGGCGGGTTGACTGCTGCTGTTGGCTTTAATGTAATGCATGACGGCGGGCATGGCAGTTTCAGCAAATACAAATGGCTGAATAAAATGGCCTCTTTTTCTGCAAACTTTTTAGGCGCTGATAATTTTATGTGGCGTTCAAAGCACAATATCATCCATCATACTTATACAAATATTGATGGCGTAGATGATGATATTGAAGCAAGACCTTTTTTACGTTTATGCCCTGAGCAGAAGTTTTATAAAATTTACAAATTTCAATATCTCTATTTCTGGATGGCTTATTGTCTTTTATATCTCTGGTGGATATTTGTAACAGATTATAAAAAATATTTCCTGAAGCGTGTCGGCAATGTACCGCTTCAGAAAATGAAATGGTATGACCATATTACTTTCTGGAGTTTCAAAGCTGCACATGCCTTTTTGTTTATTGTACTGCCTATTACACAGGTTGGTTTTGTAGCATGGGTAATAGGATTTTTGGTATTTGCAATGTTTGCAGGTTTTGTGTTGGCCATTGTATTCCAGTTAGCGCATACAGTAGAACACACTCATTTCCCTGTGGCTAATGAAGAAACCGGAAAAATGGATGATGAGTGGGCTATTCACCAGTTGAAAACAACCGCCAATTTTGCTACAAAAAATAAACTCGTAAGCTGGTTCGTGGGTGGATTGAATTTCCAGATCGAACACCACCTGTTCCCTAAAATTTCACATGTACACTATCCTGCCATCAGCAAGATCATCAAACAGGTTTGCCAGGAGTATGGAATTACTTATATCGAATATCCAAGAGTTCGGTTAGCAGTAGCTTCTCATATTTCATTCCTTCGTCAAATGGGCAGAGGATAAATTAGTTGGCTCAATCATTTGCAACTGTACATTTCATAATTCATGTCAATTTTTTACTGTTAATCCACAATTGTGGAGAATCGTAACATACACGATTGCATTCTGTTTTAAATAACTATTATTTTTGTATACCATGAATTTATCTGAGAACAACAAGCTACGTATTGCTATTCTTGATCTGTACAATGGAGCAGCTAATCAGGGCATGCGTTGTATCCGTGAAATACTGAACGAATGGAGTGAAGCTGTAGATGAGGATGTGGAATGGGATGAGTTTGATGTAAGACAGAAAAACGAATTACCCGATCTTTCATACGATATCTATATTTCAAGTGGTGGTCCCGGCAGCCCGTTAGATTCACGATTTGATGATTGGGATCAGAACTGGTGCAACTGGTTGAACGAAGTAGAACGCTGGAATAATAACCCATCCAATCTCAAAAAGAAATATATCTTCTTTATCTGCCATTCATTTCAACTGGCATCGCGGTATTTCAATGCAGGTGTTTTGAGTAAAAGAAAGTCTACAGCATTTGGTGTTTTCCCTGTCCATATGATCGCCGGAGGATTTGATGAACCTGTATTTGATGGATTGAAAGAGCCCTTTTATGGAGTTGACAGCCGCGACTATCAGCTTACACAGCCCAATATGGATCACTTGGATGAATTGGGTGGTGAGGTCTTGTGTATTGAAAAAAACAGGCCGCATGTACCTTATGAAAGAGCCGTGATGGGTATCCGTTTTAATGAATATATGGTGGGTACGCAGTTTCACCCTGAAGCTGATGCTGTCGGCATGAGCATGTACCTGCAAACGGATGAAAAAAAGGAAACAGTGATAGAAAATCACGGATATGAAAAATGGGCCAGCATGTTAGAGCATTTGAACGATCCGGATAAGATCATGTGGACCTATTCTAAAATACTACCCAATTTTCTCAATCATTCTCTTGAGCAACTGACTCCTGTAATAGTTGCATGAGTTTTGGATAGATTGATTTTTTTGAAATATAAAAGATTGTAAAGCCTCTGAGATTTCAGGGGCTTTTTTGTCAATAGAGAGTTATATCAGAAGTTGTGTAAATTAGAGAGTTATGTGAAACCTAAAGACACAATCATTTTTTTGAAAAGTAAATACAATAAGATATCGTTACGTTTTGCAATCCTTTTTGGAATTATTTTAATCATTGAGTTTTTATTTGCACAGGTTTTTCCTGACTGGACATTTAAGGCTGGTTTTTTAGTTATTACAAATAACATCCTATCCTATTTGTCTTTTTGGGGACTAGTTTATTGCATGATCTTATTTTTTAGACCTGCTTTTGAGATAAAAGTTGTTTGCGGAATTCTATTCACAGTCTTACTCGGAATACATTCTTGCTCTGAAATTTATCCAATTGACACAACAACTCAGCCGAATGACTTGAAAACAATCCAAACATATAGTGACGGAAAGAAGTTAGTGGTTCGACAGTATAAAAATGCTAAAACAAATGCAGATATTCAGGACACTGTACTTGTAAAAGATGTTTACTTATTTCGACGCTTATATAAACGATAGAACAAGTTTATAGCTAAAAATAGCATTCTCACTTCACCACCTCAAAACAAACCCTTCCCAACTTTCCTTCAAAATCAAATGGTGTAGTTGGCTTTGTAATATCTTTTATTGAAGCAGCTTTTATTTTATCCTTATGCAGTTCAAACTTCCGGTAATTATTACTGAAGTATAAAATGCCACCGGGTTTCATCGAAGCAAGACAATCATTGATCATTTCAACATGGTCACGTTGTATATCCAGAAAATCAGTACCCATTTTTTTACTGTTGCTGAATGTTGGTGGGTCGCAAACAATAATATCAAAATAACCGGCTGATAAAGTTTTCAGGTATTGCTTTACATCAGCAGCAATAAACTTGTATTTCTTATCATCCGTAAACCAATTCAACTGCATATTCCGTTCAGCCCAGCGCAGGTAAGTATTAGAGAGATCAACTGTTACTACTTCATCTGCACCACCTGCTCCTGCATAAACAGAAAATGAACCTGTATAGGCAAACAGGTTCAAGACTTTTTTACCTGATGATTTTTCTTTTGTTATTTGCCTCGTTACCCGGTGATCTAAAAACAAACCTGTATCGAGATAGTCAGAAAGATTTACATAAAATTTTAACCCATTCTCTTCAACAATAATTTCATTTTTAGCAGTCTCTAACCGTTGATATTGTCCCAGTCGCCCCGGCTTCCGTTGACGGAGTTTCAGGTAAACCTTTTCACGTTGGAACTCTAATAATTCACATATCACTCCAATACATTCTTCCATCCATCCATCATGCTCCTCTTCACTCATTCCATGGCGGCGTTTATATTCAGCAACATAAAGACATTCGCCATAGATCTCTATGCAAAAAGGAAATTCCGGCAGATCATGGTCGTACACCCGCCAGCAGGAAACACCCAGCCGTTTAGCCTGTTTATTCAGGTGACGGAATACTTTCATAAGCCGGTTACGAAACATCTGTAATTTCTCTTCCTGCACTGCCATAAATTTGCGAACTTAGAATTTCGCCACAAGATAAGGATTGTGAATGGTGAGTTGTGAGTGGTGAATAGTGGCTCAATATCATAATATCCAATATCCCAATATCAAATACTCCATGTACGCAATAGTCGACATAGAAACAACCGGCTCCTATGCAGCAGCAAACGGCATTACTGAAATTGCAATCTTCATTTCAGATGGTGAACGCATTACCGATAGTTTTTCAACGCTTATAAATCCTAATCAACCCATTCCGCATTATATTCAAACGATGACCGGTATTACCAATGAAATGGTAGCAAAAGCACCGGCTTTCGAAAAAGTAGCAAAGAAGATCTACAAACTATTGCAGGATAAAATTTTTATAGCCCATAATGTAAACTTTGATTACTCATTTGTAAAATCACATCTCGAAGCAAATGGATTTTCCTTCAACACAAAAAAATTATGTACTGTAAGACTGGGGCGTAAGATACTGCCCGGTCTTTCTTCTTATAGTTTAGGCAATTTCTGTAACTCAATGGGTATTCTCAACAATGCCCGTCACCGTGCAACCGGTGATGCAGAAGCTACTGCACATTTATTTCACCTGATGGTGCAGCGTGATACAGAAAATCATATTGAAAAAAGTTTGCAACGCAATTCAAAAGAACAGCACCTGCCACCGAATGTTCCAAAAAAAGATTTTGAACAATTACCTACAACACCCGGCGTTTATTATTTCCATAATGAAAAAGGAAAAATAATTTATGTTGGTAAGGCAAGAAATATCCGCAGCAGGATCAGCAGTCATTTTTCCGGTGATATGCAGGGCCGGCAAAAACAGAATTTCATTAAGCATACACATTCTATCAGTTTTCAACCAACGGCTACAGAACTGATGGCACATATTCTTGAATCAACAGAAATAAAAAAACTCTGGCCCATTTATAACTACTCGCAAAAGAGATGGGAAGATGTGTATGGCATTTTCAGTTTTGAAGACCAGAACGGGTATCAGCGTATAGCGATCGAAAAAAATAAAAAGAATCTTCACCCGCATCACACTTTTCATTATCTCGTGGATGGTCATGCTATTATCCGCAAGCTGATCAAAGAATATAATCTTTGTCCCAAAATCTGTTTTATGCAGGCAAATAATATTGCTTGTGAAGGATTGAAAGATGAAACCTGCTATGGTGCCTGCGAAAAATCAGAATCGGCAGAAAAATATAACAAGCGGGTAAAAAAAGCATTAGACTCTCTACGTAATCAATCTTCATTTATTATTGTTGATGAGGGGCTGCATCATGAAGAAAAAAGTTGCATATTGGTGGAACATGGCAGCTTTAAAGGCATGGGATATATTTCCTCTGAAATTCAGGTTACTGACCCGGGTACAATAAAGGACCTTATCAAATTATACAGGGAGAACCAGTTCATCCGCAATATCGTATTGGGATATGCAGCCAGGTATCCCAATAAGGTCATCCATTTTGAAAGCGAAACTATCATTACAGAAGGTTAAATAAATGATTTCCGGTGCAATCATTAGGCCCTCATCCCCTATTTTTGCTGCTCAAATTTTAAATATGAAAAGATCAGTTTTAATATTGGCTGTTTTGGTAAGTGTATCAACTGTGTTTGCGCAAACAGGCACTAAACCAGCCACAAAGTCCACTACTACAAAACCGGTAACGAAGCCGGCCACAAAGCCTACTGCCAAACCCGCAGCCGCGGCTCCGGCAATGAAAAATATCCTGGATTCAGCCAGCTATGCAATTGGTATGAGTGTGGCAAATTTTTACAAACAACAGGGTGTTGTGAACCTTAACTCAGCCATGATCATAAAAGGATGTGACGATGTAATGAAAGGTAACAAAGCAGCATTTGATGACAATACTGCCAACAACATCATGAATACATTGATGAATATGCTGCAGGCGCAAAAATCACAGGTAACCGTAGCAGAGGGTGAAAAATTTTTAGCAGCGAACAAAATGAGACCCGGCGTAAAAGTAACAGCAAGCGGTTTGCAATATGAAATAATAAAAGATACTACGGGTTACAAACCGGTACCGGCTGATACATTTGTTGTTCATTACCGTGGCACTTTAATAAATGGAGTTGAATTTGACAACTCTTATAACCGCGGTGAACCTTTGGTATACCCAATGACCCAGGTTGTTACAGGTTGGACAGAAGGATTGCAACTGATGAGCATTGGTAGTCGTTATAAATTTTATGTCCCTTATCAACTCGGCTATGGTATTTATGGAAGAGAACCAACGATTCCCGGCGGCGCAGTACTTGTTTTTGATCTCCAACTGGTTGATGTAAAAAGATTCAAAGCTCCGAATTCACAATAAAGTAATTTATCAGCTCATTACAGGCATTGAATCGATACCTATCAATTCAATGCCTTTTTTTTGCCAACCATAAGTGTAACTCCCATTGGTAATTAGCATATATGAAACAGGAACAGCCTGGTTGTATCTTAGTAACTGTTCAAAAACTTTTTCCTCTAATGTAACTGATGATGCTTTGCATTCTACCATCATCCATGGTTGATGTTGTCTGTCATAAACAAGAATATCAAATCGTTTTTTAAGTTCACCCAATTGTATTTCTTTCTCGATAGCGATCAATGTTGCCGGATATTGATGAGTCTTAATAAGAAACTGAATAAAATTTTGCCGCACCCATTCTTCGGGTGTAAGTGGCACCCATTTGCGGCGGAGTAGATCAAATATTACTTCTTTCCCTTTCTCTTCTTTAATTGTAAAACCAGGTTCGGGGTAATTTATTACAATCATTCTTCAAAACTAATTGATTAAATTCGCAATGAAAGGAGTTCATATGAAAACAAAAGATGAAATAGTAAAGAACTGGCTGCCCCGTTATACCGGTGCAAAGCTCGAAAGTTTTGGTGAGTATATATTGCTTACCAATTTCAGCAATTATGTTGACCTGTTTGCGAAATGGAATAAAGTGAAAATAATTGGTGCCGGCAGACCGATGCAATGTGCAACAGCGAATAATATTTCCATTATCAATTTCGGTATGGGTAGCCCTACTGCAGCAACGGTAATGGACCTCCTTTCTGCCATTACTCCAAAAGCCGCTTTGTTTCTTGGCAAATGCGGTGGATTAAAAAGAAGAAACAAGCTCGGTGACCTGATACTTCCTATTGCTGCAATACGAGGCGAAGGTACCAGCAATGATTATTTTCCTCCGGAAGTACCGGCGCTGCCAGCATTCGCATTACAAAAAGCTGTTTCCACAACCATTCGTGATTACGAAGTTGATTACTGGACGGGCACGGTGTACACAACTAACCGTCGTGTATGGGAACATGATGAGGTCTTCAAAGAGTATTTACAAAAAATAAGGGCTTATGCAATTGATATGGAAACTGCAACCATATTTACTGTCGGTTTTTATAATAAAATACCAACGGGTGCATTGCTGCTTGTAAGTGACCAACCTATGATACCCGAAGGTGTGAAAACAGAAGCCAGTGATACAAAGGTGACAGCAAAATTTGTTCAGACACATTTAAAGATTGGCATCGACTCATTGAAACAATTGATGAATGATGGAATGACTGTAAGACATTTGAAGTTTTGATTTGTGTAATCAGCATTGTTATTACTATTGGTCTTACGTTGCGTCGCACTCTTGTACGTTCATATCGCTACTGAATATATACTCCAAACATCTAAAACCATCAATCATGGCTGGAACCTTTTCACAGCTTTATGTACAATATGTATTTGCAGTTAAAGGCAGGGAAAACCTTATTCGCCCCGAGTTTGAAACTGAGCTTTACAAGTATATCGCAGGCATCATAAAAGGTAAAGAACAGAAACCATTGGCAGTAAATGGCATGCCAGATCATATTCATATATTGGCAGGAATAAAACCGGTGATGCGCATTTCCGATTTAGTTCGTGATATAAAAAATAATTCAACCAATTTCATAAATGAGAAGGGTTGGCTAAAAAAGAAATTTTCCTGGCAGGAAGGTTATGGTGTATTCTCTTATTCTGAATCCAACTATGGGAAAGTAATCGATTATATCCGTGACCAGAAAAAGAAACATGAAATCAGAACATTCAGGCAGGAGTATTTATTGTTACTAAAGAAGTTCAACATTTCGTTTGATGAGAAATATTTGTTTGAGTTTTATGATTAATATTTAAAATCACCTGAATAAATCCCGAAGGGATACCATTAATATAG
>Ga0066652_100000017_pt1 | contig 153226 bp, 137 predicted proteins | sample GraSoiAngelo_101_FD_71413 | JGI IMG/M metagenome (GOLD analysis project Ga0066652, IMG submission 71413) | Grasslands soil microbial communities from the Angelo Coastal Reserve, California, USA - 14_0903_02_30cm | ecosystem: Environmental > Terrestrial > Soil > Grasslands | place: USA... | reverse complement strand
ACAAGAACATGGAAAGCAACAGATCCATCAGGTAACAGTTCAACCTGTGTACAGCTGATAACAGTACAGGATATAACAGCTCCGATCATTACATGTCCTGCAAACACAACAGTGAGCTGCCAGGATAATAATACATCGACAGCAACAGGTACAGCCACAGCAACGGATAATTGTGCAACAGGCAATGTGACGATCACACAAAGTGAGACCAGCACTAAAGGTGCAAACCCTGCGTATAGCAATTACTATAATTATGTAATCACAAGAACATGGAAAGCAACTGATCCATCAGGTAACTCAAGCACATGTGTACAACTGATAACTGTACAGGATGTAACAGCGCCGATCATTACATGTCCAGGCAATACAACAGTGAACTGCCAGGATAATAATACATCTGGAGCAACAGGCACAGCAACAGCAACGGATAATTGTGCAACCGGAAATGTGACGATCACACAATCAGAAACAAGTACACAAGGTGCAAACCCTGCATACAGCAATTATTATAATTACACGATCACAAGAACATGGAAAGCAACTGATCCATCAGGTAACAGTTCAACCTGTATACAAACGATCACGGTACAGGATGTAACAGCACCTGTATACATTAATTGCCCACCCAATATCACTGTTTATACAGGAGTTGGCAGAACAACCTGCGATCAGACAGCTACATGGACAGCGCCAACGGCAACAGACAACTGTAGCTCAGTATCGGTATTGCCTAGCCATAATCCGGGTGCAACATTCCCTAAAGGAATAACTACGGTTACTTATAAGTTTACCGATGTTACAGGAAATAGTTCAACCTGTACATTCACGGTAACAGTGGTCGATAATACAGCTCCAACTATTACATGTCCAACTAACATTACTCAAAATGCAGATGCAGGAGTATGTAATGCAAGTGTAGCGGTACCTAGCCCAACTACTTTTGATAATTGCGGGGTGGTTTGTCAGACATGGTCATACTCAGGTGCAACATCCGGAAGCTCGCCTGCTACAGGAATCAATTTTGTTGGAACTAAAACATTTAATGTTGGCGTAACAACAGTTACTTATGTAATAAAAGATGCGGCGGGCAATAGTGCTACATGCAGCTTTACTGTAACAGTTGTAGATAACCAGGCACCGTCAATTACTTGTAAAGCGAACCAGGTAAGAAACACTAATCCTAATGTCTGTACATATATAACTTCAGGGTATGAGTTTGATAAAACATCCGCTTTTGACAACTGTGGCTATACATTAAGCTATTCTCTAAGTGGAATGACTACGACAGTTGGTTATGTTAACGCATCAAGTTTGTCAGGCATAGTATTTAATAAAGGACTAACAACTGTAACATGGAAAGCAACAGACCCTGCTGGTAATTCAACAACTTGTTCATTTACTGTAACGGTAAATGATAATCAGGCACCTGCTATCAGTTGCCCCGGAAATATAACAGGATTGATCTATAACCCGGCAATTTGTGGTGCAGTAGCAACTTATACACCACCTGTGGGCACGGATAATTGTCCGGGAGCTATAACAACCTTGCTGAATTCTGCACATGCAAGTGGTTCAGTATTCCCGATTGGAACAACTGTAGTTACGTATAAAGTAACAGATGTATCAGGTAATACAGCAACCTGTTCATTCAATGTAACGGTAGGTTCCGTTGCAACTACATCATCACTTACAATTACTGGTAACCCGCTGTTAACTCCGACAGATCCTGCTACTACTGCACAACAGTACAGTGATACAGTCCGCTTCTGTGCGAAAATCACAGGTGGTGCAAGCCCATGCGGACCACAAGCAGCTGACTCAGTGAAATTCTATGTAGGTACTCAATTGATGGGTAAGGTGAAGATGAATATTGTTGGTGCTGACCTTGTAGGTGTATTAACTGAGAAATTATTAGAAGGTATTGTCGGTCAGATGTCGCCCGGAAATAAAACTGTAAGCGCTGTATTCTGCAATGTGAATTCAGCTTATACAGTTCCGGCTCTGGCTAATCAAACGCTTACTATCAAACAGGAAGATGCGAGGATCACTTATAATGGAGATATCATTAAAGCAACAGCAAATGCTACAACCTATTCAGCATACTTTACGTTAAGTGCCAAGATCATGGATATTACAGTACCACAATCTCCTGCTGATCCGGCATTTGATAATTATCCTGGTGATATCAGGAATGCAAAAGTGATGTTTGTTGATCGTGATAATTCTGACGCACCAATTTCAGGATGGTTGACTGTAAACCTTGTTGATCCATCTGATCTGAAGATCGGTAATGCTATATTCACTGGCCCGGGCTACTTAATTGGCGGGTTAAGCTCAAGCACTCCAAGTAAACAAGTAACAGTGGGTGTCATTGTCGATTACGGATACTATATCAGGAACAGCGATGATGACGATGTGGTATTGACCGTTTATCTGCCTGTAGGCGATTTCATTACAGGAGGCGGTTATATTATACCGAATGAGTCAGTTGGTACCAAAGCATCGGACGATGGCAAGAAAGCTAATTTCGGTTTCAATGTGAAGTTTGGTAATGGCGGTAAGAACTTGCAGGGTAGCATGAACATCATCTTCCGCAGAACTGAAAGTGACGGGCTTGTACATAATTACCAAATCAAAGCAAACTCAATGCAGTCATTAGGTGTGAATGCAACTAATCCGAACAGGCAAACTGCTGAATATGTTTCAAAGGTTACCTTAAAGGATCTTACTAATCCTTTATCAACTGATCCTAACCTTGGTGGAAACAGGATGTTATATGTTAAGATGATCGATAATGGAGAGCCTGGTGTAAATGACTCGATCTCCTTTGTGATCGTAGCCGGAAATGCTAACCCAAGTATACTCGCAAATGTTATATGGTCAAGTAATTGGGTAGGCAGTATGACACAGATGATGAAACTGGGTGGAGGCAACCTACAGGTACATAGCGGATTTAGTGTGGGCAGTAGTAATCTTGTTAGTTCAGGCCCTGGTGGAATGAAGTCAACTGCTGAAACAGAAACTAAACCTGTAATAGTTACACCGCTTACAGCCAAGGCTTTCCCTAATCCTTCAGAAACTAACTTCAACCTCTTTGTTGAGGGAGGTAGTAATGATGAAGTACAGATTGTGGTATATAATGTGAAAGGCGCAATCGTTCACCAGGTAAAAGGCACATCAAACCGAAATTATAAATTCGGCAATGGCTGGATCGGTGGAATGTATTTTGTTCAGGTAAGGCAGGGCAGCGAAGTGAAAATGCTACAGGTGATGAAACAATAAAATTCGAGAACGGTTCGGACTATAATCTAAGACCACTCAGTTTTGAGTGGTCTTTTTTTCTCAATATCAGGAATTGTTTCATCATTAAGAATGAATTCTGTCAACTCCTGGTCATTATTTCGAACAAGAAAAATCATTGATTAAACTTTAGCATACTGTTTGAATAACCCTGCTAAGAGAATAAATAAATCATTTGTTCAACAAATTAGTAGCATTATGAAAAGGTCGGGGCAATATGACTTGTATAGAAAGGAGATGCTTTTATCAAGATCTGTTGAGATTTTCCGCAAATTCATCTTAGCGGTTCTTGCAATCCTTTTATTAGTAGTGTTCAGTTTTTAGGACGGACTCCTTAATATTAAAGTAACAGATAGTAATGTGATTATGCAGTACCAGCATACAGCATCTACTACTCAACTCACCAGTTCACTCCGGTAACCAAACCATCTTTCCATTTGACAAAACTTAATCGTTTGTTTTCAAAATATTCCATGGTGTATGTGCTGCGGTTTAATACGGGTTGAATATCGAATTCATTAAAAACCTTATATTGTTTGGAAGCTAACTGTGAAGCTATTTCATTTTTATACTGTATCAGTAATCGGGCATAACGCATGAAAACTTCATAGCCACGAAAAACCATATCACTGGGTCTTGCATACATTTTTGTAGCAAAATGATTGGTAATTGAAACACTTGCTTTATCCGTTTTGGCATGATAGAAAGGCGTACCGTAAATAATATCGAGTCCTTTGTATTCTGGTTTTGTAAAATTGATATTATGCCAGGTGCTCATGCCCATTAAAGTAACTTTATAAGATTTGCTGATGGAAGCAAGCTGTGTACTCAGCCGCATACCAAAATTTTCATCCAGGCTGCCGCCAATACACAAAAAATTTTTAGTGGAGTCAAGATGCTGGGTTAAATGTGTTATTGTAAAACTATCCGGGAGGTCAACATATTTTAATTTCAATGGAATAGCTACAGTTGTTTTGGTGGCATCATCGAGATAATTTTTTATCTCATCTTCTCTTGTACCTTTTTTGCGAAATACTACAAGCTGGTTCAGCGAATAATATTTCTGTAGATATTTATACTGTGATTCGATCTGCGTCTTAAGCGTTGGCGTAAGCTGGAGATAAAATGGATTGCCTGTTACTCCACCATTGATGGGCGCAGTGGCATTGATAAAAGGAATATTATTTCTCATTGCAACTTCGGCTATCTGCCCTATTTCAGTGCCGCCGGGTTGTGCAATGATGAGTTGAACACTGTCCTGAACGAGGGCCTCCAGGTTAGCAGCTAATGATGTTGTGGAAGAACGGGTATCGAAAACATGTACTTCTAAATTTGCCCCTTCTTTTGATAATGAATCAATGGCCAACTGTACACCTTCGTAAAACTCAAGCCCGGGATTGATAAATTTTGGAAAGGTTTTATCATACCTGTATGTATCCATCGCATCAAAAGCAGAATCAAGATAAATAGGCATCAACACGGCGATCTTCAATTTTCCATTGCCGACATTTTGTGCATGTACCGAAAATAAAAATGCAGTGAGTACAAAAACTGATGATAATAATTTCTTCATAGTATGAATTAAAGTTCGGTCAACATCCGGCATCCAATATCCAGTATCAAATATCCTTCTCTCTCTATTCCCACTCAATTGTAGCCGGTGGCTTACTGCTTATATCATATACCACCCGGTTGATGCCTTTTACATTATTAATGATCTCGTTTGAAAGCATAGCTAAAAAACTGTAAGGGAGATGTGCCCAGTCTGCCGTCATTCCATCCACACTTGTTACAGCTCTTAATGCAAGAGTATATTCATAAGTCCTTTCATCACCCATTACACCTACACTTTTTACAGGAAGTAAGATAGCCCCGGCCTGCCAAATCGTTGCATACAGGTTGTTATCTTTTAAGGCACGGATATAAATTTCATCGGCTTTTTGCAACAGCTCTACTTTTTCTTCCGTTACCTCACCCAATATGCGTATTGCAAGCCCCGGACCAGGGAAGGGATGACGGCCGATCATATCAGCCGGTATGCCAAGTTCCAGTCCCACTTTTCTTACTTCGTCTTTAAAAAGGAAACGTAATGGCTCTACCAGTTCCAAATGCATTTGTTCAGGTAAGCCTCCCACATTATGATGTGATTTAATAGTTTGTGAAGGGCCATGCACTGAAACACTTTCTATTACATCCGGGTAAATAGTTCCTTGTCCAAGCATTTCAATTCCTTGCAGGTTTTTCGCTTCTTCCTGGAATATTTCAATAAACAATCTGCCGATTGTTTTTCTTTTTAATTCAGGATCATCCTTACCAGCCAACGCTGTATAAAAACGGTTTTTCGCATCCACACCTTTTACATTCAACCCAATTGAAGCATACATCTTCAATACATCTTCAAACTCACCTTTGCGCAATACACCATTATCTACAAATATTCCATGCAGCCTGCTGCCAATTGCACGGCTGATCAATGTGGCAGCAACGGTTGAATCAACACCACCGCTTAAAGCCATTACTACATGCCGGTCGCCGATTTGTTTTTTCAAAAGATCAACCGTATCGGTAATAAAATGTTCGGGTGTCCAGTTTTGTGAGCATCCGCAGATATTAACTAAAAAATTTTTCAAAACTTTCTTTCCTTCAGTGGAGTGATATACTTCAGGATGAAATTGTAAACCGTAAAGAGGAGAGAGGGTAACACCGTTTTGTAATTTTCTGAAAGCGGCAACAGGGATACTTTCAGTAGTTGCCAGTAGTTCAAATCCATCTGGCAGTTCAAGTATAGTATCGGCATGGCTCATCCATACCTGGCTTTGTTCACTTACTTCAGCCAACAGGATATCTTCTTTTTGTTTATGCAAATGGGCACGGCCGTATTCCCGTTTATTACTTTTTTCAACCCGGCCACCATATTGTTTTGCTGTAAGCTGGGCACCATAACATACACCCAGTACCGGCAATTTTTCAATCATTGCCTGAACATTTACATCCGGTGCATTTGCATCATTTACAGAAAAAGGTGAACCAGAAAGAATAATTCCTTTCAATCCTTCATCGTAAATAAAATTTTTATGCCAGGGAATTATTTCGCAGTACACATTGGCTTCTCTTACGGCACGGGCTATCAATTGGGTATATTGTGAGCCAAAATCAAGGATCAGAATTTTTTCGTTCATAGTGCAGCGAAGGTAAGAAAGTGAAGTGAGTTGGGGCTGTGGGTTCAATTGCATATCTCAACATTGGTTCGGGCCTTACACAGTACTCCGGCACAAAGCTTCGCACTGGCTGTCACACTGAGCTTGTCGAAGTGCTTCACCGGGGTACTTGCTTCAGTCCCGCAGCCCTTCGGCAGCAGAATATCATTCAATACACATCGAAATTCACTCCCTATTTCCGATAGTGTATATTGCAGCCTTATAAAAATGGAAATCAGGTCAGCAGAATACGTAATCAGCAATCCTTCAGTGGATAATTGTCCAAAACCCGACAGGCCAGAGTTTGCATTTATCGGCCGAAGTAATGTGGGCAAATCATCACTGATAAATTTGATCTGTAATAAAACAAGCCTTGCAAAAACATCAGGTACTCCCGGCAAAACGCAGCTCATCAATCATTTTGATATTGTTTCCACGGCTACGAAAAATGCAAAGCCTGCAAAATGGTTTTTAGTGGATCTGCCCGGCTATGGTTATGCATCCCGTTCAAAAAGTATGCGGAAAGACTGGGGAAAAATGATTGAAGATTATATCCGCAAAAGAGAAAATTTAGTTTCAGTATTTGTATTGATCGATAGTCGTCATGAACCGCAGAAGATCGATATCGAATTTATTAATCAATTGGGCGAGTGGAAGATTCATTTCGCTATTGTTTTTACTAAAGCAGATAAAAATAAACCCGGCCGTACAGTAAGGCATATAGAGCAATTTTCACAGGTGTTGAAAAATACCTGGGCTCAATTACCAATCATCTTTGTTACTTCGGCTATATCTAAACAGGGACGTGAAGAATTATTGCAATACATTGGAACAACAGCAGGTATAGCTTAATAATTAGTGGAAAATAACTCATTAGTGGTATGTTTTTTTCCGATATATGCAGTATTTTGCACCCCATTAAGAACCATTAATGAACAAGTTTATCTCAGACCGTCATATCGTAGTTGTTCTGTTTGTACTTGTGTTTATCACTTTTTCCTTAGCCCATGAAGACAGCAAGGATATGGAGCGATTTTACTCCGGTTTCCGTCCCTTGCCAGTAGCTGAAAAAACAGCTTTGGTGAAAAGTATAGACACCCAGTTATCAAAAGAACTGGGGAAAAAGTCCTTAGCAGAAGAAACTACCCAGCCCTAATTCGGGCATTGATCTCTCATCATCCTAGGGATTCTGATTTTGTCAGCTTTCTAGTTTTTTATCGTACTGCTATTTGAATAATTTTCAACAAATAGAGAAAATCCTCAAAAAGAGTTTATAAAAGAGCATTGCAAATCATCGAAACCCTTAATTAGTTTCAACATTACTTATTGGTTTTAGAAACTATGTAGGAAAAATAAGAGAGACAGGTACACACCCCGGAATTAAGTGACTCCGGGTCTTCAACTGAAATTTTAAAATCAGTTTACTACTTTATTTGCGCAGCTACTGCTGGCAAATGCTTCAGGCTTGGCCTTGAATGCGAATCCCATTCCGAGGATATAACCCATCGCTTCTTTCAAGGCATCATTGCTCTTGAAGTGCGGATTGGTGTTAATATCAGCATGCACTTCCATATCCACGTCGTACACGGTAAACAGGTCGCAGAGTTCGTAGGCAATTTCAATGCTTTTGCCTACTTCCATCAGCATTCTTTCTTTGATGGTAAACTGTTGTTTTGTTTTTTCATTGTGAATAAACATGAACCCGCCATGTCCTTCACGTAAAAAAACAATCACTGTTGCAAACTCTGTTTCACGTCCTTTTACCTGAGAGTCGGTACCGATGCAGACTTTGAGATGGAAGCCTTTCGCTGTTTCCCTTTGAATAGCTTTTTCAACAGCCTCATGAATGGGAAATTCGATAGGGTCGCCATTAAATTTTCTCCAACGCATAAAAAAAGGTTTTCCTAAGTTACAGGAAAACCTTTTAATATACAAAGGGTACGGATTATTGTCCCTCAAACCGGGACCAAAAAGCGTTTATTGACGTATAAATTTTTCTATCCACTGCTCATCATCCTTTGTAAAGCGGATGATATACATCCCGTTTACAAGACTTGCAGATGTGATTTTATTGACACCACTGTTCAGATTACCACGACTTACAATTTTACCCGTTATGTCATGCACGGTATATTGATAGGTGCCGGGGCTACTTACAGTAATTGTATTTGTGTAAAGAATAGTACCCGCCAATTGTGGTTTTGATCTGTTATCAAATCCACGAAGGCTTACAATATTTGAATAATACTGACGGCCATTATCAAAAGTTACATTCAGGCGGTATTGAGAATTATTGGCTGTAAAAGGGGTGTATGCAAATGCTCTTGCCTGCACATCGGATTGTGTCAATGATTCAAAGTTTCTGCCATCAGTTGAAATTTCAAGGGCAAGATCTGTTATTTGTTCATCGGCATCTATCACCCAGTTCAATTGGTGTTTATTACCACGGACAACTCCATTCAGTTCAAGACGACGTAATGGAAGTGCACCGCCGGTGAAATTGCCTTGCAGTGAATATGAACCCAGGCTTGCATAAGCCGGTGCAAAAGCATTTCCTTTACCTTCTACACGCAGGTAGTAAGTACCGGAACTAAGAACAGTATCAATTACTGAACTTAATAATGCCCCCGGATTGTAGATGTTTATTAATGTTTGTGCGTTGCTATAAAGGCTTACCTGCAAATCCAAGTCAGAACCTACATTGCCAGTGCCTACATTATAAGGAACTGCATTTAAAGTAAAACGGCCACCGTTCTGCAGGCTGAATCTGACCATATCCTGATCAGTGTTTCTTTCAATAATACCCTGAACATTAAACTGGTTATTACTGAAGTTAGCATGTGTTGCCTGGTTAAAGGTACTGCTGTGATCGTCTGCACGAAAAACAATGCCATTGGCAGCAGATGTAATTACATCAAGATCATTTTGAGTTTGGTTGCAACCCCCTGCAAGCGGACCGTTATGCCAGATAGTGAAATTGCGGGCATAACCGACACCCATAATAGGCGCCCAGCCTATTTCACCTGTGCCGGCTCCGTTATTGTAGTCCGATACGTATACACAGTTTTCATCATATTTCGCCTGGTGATATAAACCTAACGTATGCCCGGCTTCGTGTGCAGTAGCTTCAGCAATGTTCTTTACATTATAGTTGAATAAAGCTGTAAACACAAAACAGGGTGTATTATCACCCCAGGTAAAAGAATTTACAAAAGCCACACCGCCAGCGCCATTTCCGTACCAGGAATTTGAAACGGTAAGGATGACCCTTGATCTTTTATTGATGGGTGCAGCAGCATACTTTGTCTCGTCAGTTGTAATATTTACCATAAATGGCCGGTAATCTTCTGAAACCCTGTTAAAGACTTCAGTGATTTGAGTATTGTCCAAGGCAGCAGCGCCACAAACAATCGGGCCACCAAAGTTCCAGCTTGTGCCTACAACAGTATGACCATCGAAGTCTAACAATATTGTAGGTGTATTTGCTGGTGCAGAGGGCAGGCTGTTCATAATAGGCACCTGTGCTGTGGATACGATGGCAAGTACCATTGCCGGTATCACGAGAACAGTTTTTAAAAGATTTTTCATAACAAGGAGGATTTTAATTTTTGGTTTCACAGGGCGGACTAAAAACGGATGGATTGGATGGACTTAAGATTTTTATTCGTTGACTAAATCATAGAATTTCTTTTTTACAAAGGCATAAGTGCCGTCGGGCTGTTGTTTAAGCTCGAACAGATCGCCATGATTGAAACTGATGATACGGCCCGTATAACTGATACTGCCGTCTTCATTAGTGATCTGGCTGATCGTAAGGCTTGCACCACTATAGTTGCTTGAACGGATGACAACACTTTTGATCATGTTGTTTTGTGTGCTGGCAGTAGAAACTACCTGGCCATTAAAGTCAAAAGCTGAGACATTACCTAAATCAGAAGCTACTGCATCACCGGTAGATGATTTCAGAAGTACTTTCAGGTTGTCGACGTTGACCTTGATGTTTTCAGGTAATGAAGTAAAAAGCTGGGGCTTTTTGTAATTAGGTTCAGTAAGGGGGGGTGCGGTTTCCTGTGCGTTTGAGGATACGGCACCGATGAGCAGCATGATAGCTGCGCATAGCGGCTTTAGGTTTCTCATTGGACTTTAGATTTTAAGTTCTTTAAACTTTGTTTATGACAACTGGATTAAGGTTGTCATTCTTCACAGGGGTTGGATACGGATGCAATGTTTGTGATTATTTGATTTACTTGCAAGCATTGGAAGACTAAACAGGTATAAATCGGGTGGTAGTACTTTGTGATAATCGTAAAAGAATTAGAAGGCTTTCGTAATAATCCGTGTAGTTAGTTGAGGTCAATACTGTCCTGTGCTGAGTAAAACAAGTGTACATGCTTCAACAGGTATGATATTGTGATCCGCTGCAAGTGAGGCCAGTTCCGGGTTTTCAGCGCCGGGATTAAAAATAATACGTTGCGGTTTCAATGAAATGATATAATCGTAATATTCCTTTTGATGATCTTGGTTAAGATAGAGGGTTATCGTATCAATATTTTCAAAATTCTTTTTCTCCTTTTCAATCAATACATCTTTTATAATGCCCGGTCTTTTACCAATAGCAAATACCGGGTGGTTATGCGAACGCAAACGCTGTACAGCAAGGTGACTGTAACGTGATGGATTAGGAGAAGCACCAAGTACTAATGTCGGTTTTAAAATCATGCTTTGACAAAGATATTCTCATTCGGTAAAAGAATTTAATCTTTAATTACTAAGGGTCTTGTTACTTTAGTTTCTGAACCATCCATCAGGAAGATGCTGAACGGCGGAGTCATAAAGTTTGTAAAATCGTTTCCGTATAATTTTTCACCATCGATTTTTATTTCCGATGACAAAACAGGATGAATCTTCCAGGGCGGGTGAATGATTTGAAATTCTTTAGTGATTTTTTCATTCACTCTTGTGTAACCCCAATAATGGTCAGCAATAAAACTTTCCAATGTTTCTTCGGCGAAATTAGCAGGGTTTCTATTGACAATTGCTTTTACATAATTTGTATGATTGTTAATTGGAAAGCTGTATTCGATATTTATCTTATCAATCGTATGCCTGATCTGGCTTTTCAAAGGAAGTGTAATAAAATTTTCATTATAAAGTAAGCTTGCCATATAACCAATCAATTTAGCAGGGGCTATTTCTTTTATAAATACAACACCTTTTCTCCAGCCATCTTTTATTTTTCTTTTTACATAAAACCGGAGATTGATTTCAGGAAAACTGCGATAGAAAGGAGAGGGGATACCAAGAAGTTTTGTTTTTGAGAATTGGAACCCTACCAGGCTTATAAAATATTTTCCATTCCAATCATTAAGTTCTGTTCGGGCTGGCAGAAATTTTTCAAGCAAATGTTTATCAACTTCATAGTTTGCAACCAGCAGGTTGGTCCAATGGGCGGACAAGAGTATGCCGGACATAAAGATTGTTTAAATGTTATTATGTTTGGTAAACCCGGTTAGTTCATTTGAAAGATCAACATACATGATCAGTTTTTTATAGATCCGTAAATAATAGATTGCAATAGGCATTCCGAGTGTTGCCCCGGTCCAGATCAACACTTCCAGATCATCTTCGTCAAAAATATTTTTTAGAAAGAAAGGGGAGAAGAAAATTAAAAGATCAGTAACAGTGAAAATCCAGTAATTACGAATTTCTTTTTTCAAGCCACTCTTAGTGAAACCAAATGTATTTGCCAATGCACTGATTAATTGCCAGGCTCCCAATATTAATAATCCGAATCCGAAACCGTAAAGAAACAAAATGAAAATGGAAAGGATCATTAAAATGCCGAAGAAGAGCTGGCCATACCAATCTATTTTTCTCACCGTATTCATTTTTATAAATTTTAATATTTCAGAAAATAATGAAAGTATATTTTCTAATAAAGGCCGGTTATAACCGGCCGGTGTTTTTAGTTTTGGTTACTCACCTTTCGCCATTCAATAATTGTGATGATAAAGTAGAATATGCCAAGCAGGTAAGAAACAATACCTACATAAAACATGACCTCAAGTTCTGGCATATCATATTTGTCTACATGGTCAACATTCAGGGCATATATAAACCCGCCTAAAGGAAGCAGCAACAACCAATAATAAAATTTTCTTAAGGGGCTTATCCAGGGTTTATCCCGGTGAAACAGGTGAACAATAACACTAAGTATCTGCACACCACCCAACAAAAACAAACCCATCAGAATAGTACTGCCAACAGAAGCTGTACCAATAATGATAATTAATATCACCAGCAGTTGTAAAACAAAGTCACCTGTTTTTAATTCTTTCATATTACCTGAATAGTTTAACGAGGCTGCTTACAAACCAACTTTCTTCCGCTTTGATCATTACATCCAGTGTTTTATCGGCCTGCAACCCGAGTCTTTTTATTCCACTTACAGTATCTACAAAAGTTTTTACATGCTTATCTCTTTTATCACCTTCTACATCTTCCAGTTGATCAAGCAGCTTAAGCATAGGATCCAGTTCTCTTTTCTTTCTTTCTTTCACGATCTGTCTTACTACTTTCCAAATATCTTTTTCAGCTGTAAAAAATTCTTTTCTTTCTCCGGATAATATCACACGGTCCACCAGTCCCCAGTTGATAAGTTCACGAATATTCATATTGGTATTGCCCCGGCTGATATTAAGCCCTTCCATTATATCATCCTGTGTGAGAGGGTCGGGACTGATCAGCAGCAATGCATGTATCTGCGCCATGGTGCGGTTAATGCCCCAATGAGTTCCAAAGGCGCCCCAACTGCTGATGAATTGTTGTTTTGCTTCTGTAAGTTTCATGAGCCAAAGCTACGGCTCATATTTTGAATTTTCAAAATTTATTGAAAACTAATTCTCAGTTATTACAAATGTCACAGGTTGCACATGATAATCCTTTACCTTTTTACCACCTTTTTCAGCAGGAACCCAAGCCGGGGATTTTTTAATAACACGAATTCCCTCCCTATCCAATGAAAACTCAACTGACTTTATGATACGGGTATCACCTATTTCCCCATTTTCAAGAATTACAAAACCAATATTAATGGTTCCGCCCATATGACTTTTTAAAGCCCTGTCAGGAGTCGTGAGATTTTTTGATATATAGGTTCTCCATCCGGGGATGCCATTCTTGAATGAAGCTTCCTTCTCATCAGGGCTTGGTCCTTTTGGTTTATTTGCATCATCTGATCTTTTCCACTCCTTCACCAGTTTTCCGTATTCATAGGTATGAGAGATTTGTGGATTAAGACTATCCCCGAAAAATTGCCAACTGCCATGCTTAACTCCTTTATACAAAGTACCGCAGGAATCTATTTTTCCTTTTTTATTAAACCATGCAAAATAACCATGGGCTGTATCTGATTCTTCTGTACGATAGGTTTCAACGTAAAGTAAGGGCCCGACATAATTGTAATAGTTCGATTGCCAGGTAGTATCATTCTTCTTTTCTACATATATCATGTAAACAGCTTTGTCAACTGTTGTTGGTTTCCAATCTTTATCGAATACGTAATACTTTTCTGTTTCTTTTTTATTCTTCTGGCCTTGTGTTGGAATGTTTATGATACCTGCTACTAATAAAAGAATTATCCGCATGAATTTCATGGATGATTTGATTGAATATCGAATTTATGAAAAAGAGATTTAATAAAAAGTCCCGCCGGGGCGGGACATAATTAGAAATTTTTCATTGAGTTTATAACATCATCCCAACAGGATTCTCTAAATATTTTTTTACTGTTTGCAGGAAGGCAGCACCGGTTGCTCCATCTACACTACGATGATCGCAGCTAAGTGTTACTTTCATCACATTACTTACGCCAAACCCTTCGCCTTTTCTTACTACAATTTCTTTTATCCCGCCAACAGCCATTATGCAACTGTCAGGTGGGTTGATGATCGCTGTAAATTCTTCAATGCCCATCATACCGAGGTTGGAGATGGTGAATGTATTTCCGCTAAATTCATTTGGCTGTAGTTTTTTTGTCTTTGCCTTACCAGAAAGCTCTTTTGATTCGGCAGCTATCTGCGGAAAAGTTTTCTGATCTGCAAAACGAACTACTGGAACAATTAAGCCATCTTCTATAGCAACAGCAATTCCAATATGTATATGATGATGGCGACGGATTTTATCTCCCATCCAACTTGCATTTACCGCAGGATGCTGACGCAATGCCAATGCACATGCTTTTACCACCATATCATTAAAACTTACTTTCACCGGGCTTAGCTCATTTAGTTGTGTACGGAAACTCATGGCATTATCCATATTAATTTCCATGGTAAGATAGAAATGCGGAGCGCTGAATTTACTTTCACCCAAACGTTTTGCAATTATATTACGAATCTGGCTATTCGGTATATCAGTAAACCCTTCTTCACCTGAAACAGGAGCAAAAACCGGAACAGGTGTCACAGCTTTTGCAGTACTTGGAGCCGGTTGTAGTGAAGCTGCTGCAGTTTGAGGACTATAGCTATCCACATCAGCCTTTACAATTCTTCCGCCATCGCCGCTACCGTGAACAGATTTAATATCAATTCCTTTTTCCTGCGCCAATTTTTTTGCAAGTGGTGAAGCCTTAAGACGGCCATTACTTGTAGCCGGTTGTTGGATACTCGTTGCTGGCTGTGAGGTTGCTGTTTCTGGTACACTTGCTGCTGGTTCCGCCGACGTAGGCTGAGCACTTACCGCAGCACCACCTTTTGCTGCAGCAACAATTGCATCCACATCTACTTTTCCTTTTTCACCAATAATGCAGAGGAGTGCATTCACTTCGATCTTTTGTCCTTTTTCTGCACCTATATATAATAATGTACCGTTCTTATAACTCTCCAGTTCCATGGTGGCTTTATCAGTTTCAATATCCGCAAGCACTTCGCCTTTCTTTACTGTATCGCCTACTTTCTTATTCCACGATGCGATCACACCTTCCGTCATTGTATCGCTTAGTCTTGGCATTAATACTACTTCATCCATTTTGGAAATATCCATTGCCGGGGCAGTTGTAGTTGCAGCCTTAGCTGCAGGTTTGGCTGCTGGTTTTTCAGTGGGAGCAGGCTGCGGACTTGTTGCTGCCGGTTTTTCAGCGGCAGCTGGTTGTGAACTTGCTGCTGGTTGAGCACTAGTGGTTTTTGTAAGCGAAGAAATATCTTCACCTGCTGAGCCAATGATTGCGAGCAGATCATTCACCTGTAGTTTACCTCCTTTATCTGTTCCAATATGTAACAGCACGCCATCTTTATAACTCTCCAGCTCCATAGTAGCTTTATCAGTTTCTACTTCTGCAAGCAAATCACCTTTTTTTACAGTATCACCCACTTTTTTATGCCATGCAGCAATAACACCTTCAGTCATGGTGTCGCTCAGGCGGGGCATTAATATTACGTCAGCCATATCAATTTCAATTGTGCGCCGAAATTAAGGCAAAATGTGGAAACTGAGTGTTAGAAGGGCAGTTATAGTAAATCAATAATCCAGCTCCAGGCCTAACTTTTCCTTCAGATCCTTTACCAGCGGGTATTGGTCGATCATTTTCTGGAATTGTTGTTTGGCGGTAAGAGGTGCATCAATGGCAGGCCGCATTTCTTTATTTTCTTCCATTACTACAAAAAACTTCAACAGCTGGTTGTTTAGTTTTTCTTTTAAGAAGTCAGTTACTTTCAATCCGTTGTTTTCAACAAACTTAAATTGGATAGAATTGCTTGTCTTAGCATAAAAGTTATGAGCATCGACAATATGCAGGGAGGCCATTTCAAAATTTTGTCCAGCTGCATTCTTCTGGTCCTTCAGCATTTGAGCAAATTCATTCCATGCTTTTTGCAAGCTTTCAATTTCAAGTGGTGTAGTAGGAATTGTTTTATCACCATTAGCGGCTGATTTATACTGGCTACGTATCTTGCTGAGAGCAGAAATCTTTTGATTACCGGGTATTGGTTGTTGGTTGTCCGATGGGGCTTCTTCTTCAACTAGGCTTAAAACCGGTTCAGCTTTTTTCTTTGAGGTTTCAATTATCAGTTTTGCTTCATTTGATTTAGGCTTCTGGCTACTGAATCCTGAATCCTGAATTCTTATTTCTATCGGTGCTATAGAACGAAACGCTATCGGCTTTGCGGCATCAACTAGTTTTTTTTTACTTAAACCGTTGCTGTCGGTTGTGAGCTCAAGAGCCTGTTGTAAATAACAGAGTTTGATAATGGCAAGTTCAACATGCAATCTTTTATTGCGTGCAGCTTTATAGCTCAGTTCTGCTTCGTTCAGAATATTTAAAGAGCTGATGAGAAATGCAGGGTTTGCTTTTTTCGCTTCAGCAATATATTTTTCTTTGAATGCTTCAACGGCTTCCATCAGCCCGGCTGTTTTTTCATCTTTACATACCAGCAGGTTGCGTATGAATTCTGCAAAACCATTCATCACCATATCACCTTCAAATCCTTTACGGTTGATATCATCATACAGCAACATAGCACCACTGAGGTTTTGTTGCTGCATACAATCAAGCAATTTGAAATAATAATCTTCGTCCAGAATGTTGAGATGTTCCAATGTATTGGCATAAGCAACATCTCCGTTTGTAAAACTTACGATCTTATCAAGTATGCTCAATGCATCCCGCATGCAGCCTTCACTTTTCTGGGCTATCAGTTGTAAGGCAGGTTGCTCTGCTTTTATTTTTTCTTTTTTACAAATTTCTTCCAGGTGTGCAACGGTATCGCTGATAGTGATCCTTTTAAAATCGAAGATCTGGCAGCGGCTAAGGATCGTTGGGAGTATTTTATGTTTCTCTGTAGTAGCTAAAATGAAAATGGCATAGGGTGGAGGTTCTTCTAATGTTTTCAAAAAAGCATTGAATGCTGCTGAACTTAACATGTGAACCTCATCTATCACATACACTTTGTATTTTCCTGTTTGTGGTACAAAGCGAACCTGGTCAACAAGGTCACGGATATTTTCAACAGAATTATTTGATGCAGCATCGAGTTCAAAATAGTTCATCGATGCGCCGTCATTGAATGATTTACAGCTTTGGCATTTATCACAGGCTTCGCCTTCCTTAGTTGGCTTTTCGCAGTTGATGGTTTTGGCTAAAATTCTTGCACAGGTTGTTTTACCCACACCCCTCGGCCCGCAAAAAAGAAATGCATGCGCCAGTTGATTATTCAGTATCGCATTCTTAAGTGTGGTAGTGATATGTGATTGCCCCACGACTGAGTCGAATAATTGTGGTCTGTATTTGCGGGCTGAAACAATAAACTTCTCCATAAACCTCCGGCCTCTTAAAGGGAGTATAAAAATCCTTTAGAGAGACTTGCAAGATAAGAAACCAAATAATTGAATGATGAGAAGAATTTTACAATGTTGATAAATCTTCAAAGACTCATTAGTTCTCAATTAAGTACTGGATGCGGCTTGAACTCTTTTGTTTGGTCAAACAAATAACGATACGTAGTGAGTATGCGGCTACGGTAAGTGCCTAATGCTTCAGCGACATTTATCATTTTAGGATTGAATTCGCCGATCCATTGCATTTCGTAGTCATCATAGATAACATGGCCTATATTATATTCACCCTTATTATTTATAGTAACACCCTGGATCAGTTTGGCGCCTTCTACTATCATATAGCTGTCCACGCCTCGTCCCTGAACTTCTGGTGCCACCCCAAATACAAGTCCCGTAAACTTTTTATTTCTTACAGTAGATTTTATCCAAAGAAATTTCAATTTATGAAACAGGCTGAATTTTCCATGCAGGTGTTTAAACCACTGGTTCAGGTCAGGTAAATTGATCCAGATGCCAACCGGTTCATTTTTATAATAAACAAACCAGCACAATCTTTCATCGAGCACAGGTTTCATGCTTTTAAACATTTTCACTACTACTTTTTCTTCCAGTTGTTTCATACCGCCATGTCCTGCCCAGGCTTTATTATAAACGATCGTAAAATCGTGTGCAAATTTCTCCAGTTGATTTTTGTCTATATGCGCTGAACTGAAATCCGGGTTCTTTGCACATTCTGCATGACGGTCGTAAAATTTTTGCTGTATCCTGTCTTTTACCCGCAATGAAAAACATACCTGGTTGTAATATTTTTTGAATCCATAATTTTCAAATAACAGAACATAATACGACGGATTAAAATTCATGCAGTACATCGGTTCTATTTCATGTCCTTTCACCACTAGTCCCCACCACCGGTCCCGTTCACCAAAATTGATCGGTCCATCCATTGCTTCTACGCCACGTTGTATCAGCCAGTGTTTGGCAACATCAAACAACATATCAGCAGCAGCCTGGTCGTTGATGCAATCAAAAAAGCCAATACCACCGACGGGCACATCATCACCCTTGTTCTTATATTTTTTATTTGTAAATGCGGCAATTCGTCCCAGGAAATTTCCATCCTCATCTTTTAATATCCAGCGGGTGGCTTCCCCAAACCGGTAAGCCTTATTTTTTTTAGTATTAAAAACCTCATTAACGTCTTTATCCAACGGACGGATATAGGCGGGATTGTTTTTATTAAGTTCAATATTTACCCTAATAAACTCTTTTGCCAGGCTAGTACTATTTACTTCCGTTAGTTGCATATAGGTAGCAAAAGTAATAAACAGCGGCTAAGTGATTATAAAAACATCTTCGCTGCGAGATTCGCATCGTGACCATAAATATCATCTCGGAAATTGATACGCCCCTGCTCATCAACCCATGCAGTATAATAAGTAATTATAACGGGGATCGGTTGTTTCACTTTCACAAATTTTTCTTCACCACTGTTCATGGCCGCTGAAATTTTTTCAGGTGTCCATTCAGGTTGATCCCGCAAAACATAGTTTGCCATTTTTTCAGGTTCCTGCAACCGTATACAACCATGACTATAGGCCCTTTTGTCTTTCTCAAACAAACTTTTTGAAGGGGTATCGTGAAAATAAATATTGAAACTATTGGGGAATAAAAATTTGACTTTTCCTAATGCATTTCCAGCACCCGGCTTTTGCCGAATGACTGGTAAGCCATCTTCATTACCCGTGATCTCCATATTTTGTCCTTGCAGATAATTTGGGTTTCTTTCAATTGCAGGTAAAATTTCTTTGCTTACAATACTTGGCGGAACATTCCAGTACGGCGAAAACACTACCTGGTTCAGATCGCCATTAAACATCATTGTATTATGTCCTTCCTTACCCACTACAACATTTATATCAAAAACTTTTTTACCACTTTCATAAACATGCAACACAAATTCGGGGATGTTCACTATGATCAAATTTCCTTTTGGATCACTGGCAAGCCACCGCATACGATCCATATTCATGAGTATTTGCTGTACTCTTTTTTTTGCAGGAACATTCATTTGTTTGATCAGGGAATCTGTAATGACACCTGTAGGGGTGTATCCAAATCGTTCCTGGAAACCTTTTACAGCCAGTTCTAATGTGTCAGAAAACAATTGACTGGTATCGGCTATTGCCAGATCTCCGGTAGCGAGTAATATCTTTTTTATTGATACTATTTCTGGTGAACTGCTTCCTTTCTTAAGTGATTTTTTTATTGGATTAACCTGCGGTAAATCCCCCTTTTTTGCAATGTCCAGGTATTTTGCCAATTGATCTTTTAACGCTTTATAGGTTGGATTTACATCTTCAAAATATTTATCATCTTTATGTTTTTTATTTATCAATGAATCAGCCAAAGCAAGTGCATCTTCTTTTTTGCGGGGTATGAACCGCTCCATTTCTTTACGCTTTACATAACCTTTATCATAATTATGTAACATGTATAAAATGAAATGTTGCGTCAATGTAAGCTCAGTGTTCAAATATGTTTTATCAGAAGCTGAAACAGACAAATCATCTTCTGCCAGCAGGTTATCCATTCTTTTTTGGAACTTTTTATCAGTCAGGGAAGAATCGGGTTCATAAGCCATCACATAATCATGCAGGTTCCAAAAGCCTCGTGCTTGTTCAGTAAGTCCATTACTGCTAAACCATGCAAACTGGTAATTGCGGGTATTATAAAAGCTGCGCATGCGGCGAGCCAGGGTATCATCTATTTTTTTTTCGGCAACAAAATTTTCTAATACTGTGCTGTCAAAAAACAGGTTAGAATATGAGTTTGTGGAATTAATTCCACTGTCACGGAGACTAATTTTCTTTTCTGATTCCTGTTTAGAAGTACTTTCAGTATCGGTATTCACATTATTACAGGCAATAAGCAAAACCGGGATGGCGATAGCGATAAATATTTTTTTCATACCGATGTTTTGCAAAAGCCATGCCTTCAATTTATATTTTCCCCACCTTCAAATTCCTTGTTTTTCAAATTGGCAGATTACCCCTACCCCCTTACCTTTGCGGCCTCAAAACAGACCTACCTAATTAAATAATTTATGGCAAAAGCTGGCAAAATCAAACAGATCATCGGCGCCGTGATTGACGTGCAATTCGATGGCACCCTCCCCGAAATTTATAACGCATTGGAACTGAAAAGGCCGAATGGCGATGTACTGGTTCTGGAAGTAGAGCAGCACCTGGGTGAAGACAGCGTTCGTTGCATAGCAATGGATGGTACCGAGGGCCTTGTTCGTGGGCTGGAGGTTGTTGATACGGGTATTCCTATTGCAATGCCAGTTGGTGAGGGTATTAATGGACGTTTATTTAATGTAACCGGCGACGCTATCGATGGATTGCCTGCCGTTTCTAAAAAAGGAGGTCGTCCGATTCATGCCAAACCTCCAATGTTTGAAAACCTTTCAACTGCTGCCGAAATATTATTTACCGGTATTAAAGTTATTGACCTGATTGAGCCTTATGCAAAAGGCGGTAAGATCGGTCTGTTTGGTGGTGCAGGTGTGGGTAAAACAGTATTGATCCAGGAATTGATCAACAATATCGCAAAAGCATATGCAGGTTTATCAGTATTTGCTGGTGTGGGTGAAAGAACTCGTGAAGGAAATGACCTGATGCGTGAGATGATCGAGGCAGACATCATGAAATATGGTGACGATTTCAAACATAGCATGGAAAAAGGCGGGTGGGATCTGAGCAAAGTGAATATGGAAGACCTGAAAGATTCAAAAGCGACTTTCGTATTCGGTCAAATGAATGAACCACCCGGTGCCCGTGCAAGGGTTGCCCTTAGTGGTTTGACTGTTGCGGAATATTTCCGTGATGGTGATGGTACGGGTAAAGGAAAAGACATTCTGTTCTTCGTTGATAATATCTTCCGATTTACACAGGCTGGCTCTGAAGTATCAGCATTATTAGGCCGTATGCCTTCAGCGGTGGGATATCAGCCGACGCTTGCAACAGAGATGGGATTGATGCAGGAACGTATCACTTCTACCAAAAATGGTTCTATCACATCTGTACAGGCGGTTTACGTACCTGCGGATGACTTGACTGACCCGGCGCCTGCAACAACCTTTGCCCACCTTGATGCTACAACCGTATTGTCAAGAAAGATCGCTGACTTAGGTATCTATCCTGCGGTTGACCCGCTGGATTCTACATCAAGAATTCTTACTCCTAAGATCGTTGGTGATCTGCACTACGATTGTGCTAACCGTGTTAAACTGATCTTACAGCGTTATAAAGAATTACAGGATATCATCGCTATCCTTGGTATGGATGAATTGAGCGACGATGATAAAATGACTGTACAACGTGCAAGAAAAGTACAACGTTTCCTTTCTCAGCCTTTCCATGTGGCTGAAGCATTTACTGGTTTGAAAGGTGTACTCGTTCCGATCGAAGAAACGATCCGTGGTTTTAACATGATCATGGATGGTGAAGTGGATGACTATCCTGAAGCAGCATTCAACCTGGTAGGTACAATTGATGATGCAATTGAAAAAGGTAAGAAATTGATGGCTGAGGCTAAATAAAAAGTATTAAAAACTATGAATCTAGAGATTCTTACACCAGAAAGAAAAGTTTTCAGCGATGAAGTGTACGGCGTGCAGATGCCGGGCATCAGCGGAAGTTTTGAAGTGCTGGACAGACATGCGCCATTAGTGAGTGCATTGAAACCGGGACGTCTGAAGATCCTAAAAGATAAAACACATACAGAAAGCTTCGATATCCAGGGTGGATTTACCGAAGTATTAAATAATAAAGTAACCGTATTAGTCGAAGGCGCAGTACCCGTGCATTGAGACAGGAAAACCAGTTTATCCGGAATTGTGAAATGAAATTGTCCCCCCGCTCTTCGTGACCGGGGGGATTTTTATTTGTAATAGATGTAAGGTCAGTTTATATCATTCCCTTTACTATCTACTTTTGTCTTTAGATCTTTTTCCTTTGCCATCTTAACCCTGTACTCAGGGTCTTTTAATAATTTTTGCACATCATCCAGCTTAGCAATATAAATACTGCGGCCATGTGTGCCGATCACAATTTCATTATCCCTTTGTTGTATTGTTATGTCATGTACCGGAACGGATTTAGGCATACCTGCATTCCATAACATAAAATTATTTCCTTTATCAATGCTTACATACAATCCACCATCTGTTCCTACATACAATATGCTGTCATACTTCGGGTCTTCTTTTATTACATTGATGGGTTCGTTTGGCAGATCTTTTCCAATTGTAGTCCAAGATTGTCCGTAATCTTCACTTACATATAAATACGGCGCAAAATTATCGAAGCGATAACCGTTCAATGAAACATATACTCTTGAATTTTTATGACCAGAAGCAGTAACACGGCTAACCCAGAGATTGTTTGTTTGAAGTTTGAGAGAAGTTTGAGGTTTTCCTGTTATAGTCTTTACTTTTGTTTTTGAAGAAGGCTGTGTAGTTATTACAGTTTGGTTTATCTGCTCCCAATTATATCCTCCGTCTTTTGTTATATGAATATTGCCATCATCCGAACCTGTATATACCAATCCAAATTGTAAAGGTGATTCGTGAATAGTTGTAAGTGTACCATAAGGTACATTACCCGGTTTTCTGCCATTGGTTAAATCCGGGGTCATTGGTAATAATGTATCAGCTTTATTTAATGAACGATAAAAACGGTTGGCACCATAATAAAGTACATCAGGATTATGCTGGCTAAGCCAAATAGGCGTCTGCCAGTTAAAACGCAAAGGTTTATCACCTAATTCATGCCTCGGAGTAATTCGTTTTGTGTTTTCTCTTGTCACCCGGTTGGTTCTTGCATAAGAGCCAAACTGCGAACCGGAGTAAGTGGTAACATTATCTCTTGGATCTACCTGCACCTGCATACCATCACCACCACCGATACTTGTTTCTGCTGTAACAGTTTGACCCAAACCTGATCCAGCAAATGGATTGCGGGGTGATTGAGAAGGAAAAACCCATACACCATTATCCTGCAAACCACCATAAACATTATAAGGTCTTGCATTGTCGGTGGTGATCCCATAAAACTGTCCGACAGGTATTGAATTGGCTTTAAACCAATGCTCGCCATAATCATACGAGAGATTGATGCCACCGTCATTTCCGTTGATGATATGGCCATCACGTTTAGGGTTTACCCACAACGCATGATGATCTGCATGCACACCTGATTTATCAATGCTTACAAAATTCTTTCCACCATCTTTTGAGTACATCGCATTAAAGCCAAGTATATAAACATTCTCCGGATTAGTAGAGGATGTATAAATTTTTGCAAAGTAATAGCCATATGTATTGAAAGTAGGAATGGCTTTATCATGTGTTTTCTTCCATGTTTTTCCTGCATCATCGCTGCGGTATACTTCACAACCATAAATGCCTGTATTCTGAAAACCATCATCACTGTCGAGGTAATCGTATAGTGCAGTGGGTGGTACTTTATCGGTTTTCACCAATTCTTTCACACCTGCACCAGTATATTTCGCCGGAAAGAAATTTTTGCGGAGAAATGTATCGATCCACCGTGTTTCTAATGCAAGGAATTGTTCTTTTGTAATGGATTTGAAAAATTCTTTTTTATAACTCGAGTCAGCTTTCTTCTGTGTTGTATCAGGTTTTGGATTATTGTTATCTACAATTGCATAAACAATATTCGGGTTTTTCGGAAATACACACAGACCAATACGTCCGATCTTTTCACCGGTCATAAAACCTGAGCCGGGACCGGAAACAAATTGCCATGTATCGCCGCCATCATTGCTTTTATAAATGCCGCTGGTCTTTCCGCTTTCTTCAAATTGCCATGCACGCCTTGTTTTATACCAAACGGCTGCATACACTTCTTTCGGGTTGGATGGATTAATATCCATTTCCACTGCACCAGTATTATCATCAACAAATAAAGTTTGTTTCCATGTTTTTCCCCCGTCTGTTGTTTTGTAAACACCGCGGTCTTTATTAGGAGAATACAAATGACCCAATGCTGCTACCCAAATAGTGTTCGGATCAGTCGGATGCAATAAGATTTTTCCGATATGATGTGATTCAGGTAAACCCTGGTAGCTCCATGTCTTACCATTGTCTGAACTTTTATAAACGCCTATACCAGCATAAGAAGAACGGCTGCTGTTTACTTCACCAGTACCGATCCAGATAGTTTTGTTTTTCCAATCAACAGCAATGTCGCCAATAGTCAAAATATCTTCGCTATCGAAAATGGGATTAAATGATTGACCATTGTTGGTGGTATGCCACAGACCACCACTCGCATAGGCGGCATAAAATTCTGTCGGGTCTTCAGGGTTAGCTTCAATATCAACAACACGGCCACTCATAGTAACTGGGCCGATATTGCGGAATTTAACATTATTCACTAAAGAATTCTGTTCAAGAGTCTTGCGCTGTTGAATAGTTTTCAGTCTTTCTTCTCCAGAAGTAGGGGCTGGCTGTGAGTAGGTTGTTAAACTAAGAACAAGTACTGAAACGAAGCAGCAAAATTGTATTAATTTCGTAAGCATAAACGAGGTGTTTTGGCGTTATTCATGTGTGGCCGAAGAATGCTGAGCAAAGTTCTGAACGTAAAAGAGTGCGACGCAACAGACGATGAGCAGAATTACTGCAGCCGGAAACAAAAATCTAATATCATCAAACATACTAAACTATGCGATTCATTATTCTACTTGCCCTTTTAATTTCTATAAATGGTTTTGGCCAATACAAAGACTATAAGATTGGTCCAAAGGGAGATACATTAAACCGCATTGATATGCAGGGCAAAAAGCAAGGTCCATGGGTGGTGATAGTGCCTGAATTGCGTGGGGAACAAGGTTATGAAGAGGAGGGTTATTTTGAAAATGATAAAAGAGTTGGTACTTGGAGACGTTACACACCAATGGGTGATAAGATTGCCCAGGAAAATTATCGTTGGGGAAATAAAGATGGTATCTGTCAGTATTTTTTGTTGGGTGGTGGTTTAGTGAGAGAGGAAAGCTGGAAAGCAGTGAATCCTGACAATCCATGGGATACTGTACCGGTAACAGATCCGGATAATCCTGATAAGGTACTGAGATATGCTATTGTAAAATTGGAAGGTTTTTCATTGAAGCATGGTACATGGACCTATTATGACCCACAGTTTGGAACGATAACAAAACATGAAAAATATTTTTTGGATAAAATAGAAGGTGCACAAAACAGTAAAGGCGAAGACCTGACACCGATTGATGTAACCAAAGGATATAAGCCCACTACAGACTCACTGGGAAATAAATCGGTGAAAAAAACAGCCGAGATGATGGAGTATGAAAAGAAAAACTCCGGTAAGAAGAGCGTTAAGGTAAGGGATGGAAAGACGGGGTATTGAGTTGGATACTAGATTCCAGATGCTGGATTGTTTTATTGTTGAATCGTAACTTTATCTTTTTTACTTTCCTTCGAAATATGTTTTGAAAAAGAGTAGTTGATACTTCACGGCATTCCGCCAATAATTCCAGTCATGTTTTCCAGGCCGTTCAATATAATCATGCTGAATTTTTAACCGCAGCATTTTTTCATGTAGTGCTTTGTTTACATCATAAAAGAAATCTTCAGTGCCGCAATCGAAAATAATTTTTGAAGAATCGCCTTTATGTTGATCAATCACATTGATCACAGAATAGTTTTTCCAGTTGTCTGCATGAATAATAGTGTCTCCGAGTCTTCTCAGCAGGTGCCAGTTTTTAGGAAAGGGTCTAAGATCAACTCCGCCACTCATACTACCGCATGCACCGAAAATATCTGAATGACGTAAGCCGAGAAACAATCCACCGTGACCACCCATGCTCAGGCCGGTTACTGCTCTTGCTTTTCTATTCGGAATTGTTCTGTATAATTTATCAATGGCTTCAGGAATTTCTTTTCCAACGTAGGTTTCAAATTTCATTGTACTGTCAACCGGGCTATCAATATACCAACTGCTGAATTCACCATCAGGGCAAACAATTATCAACTGGTAATCATCAGCATATTTTATAAGATCAGGTTCTTGTTTTATCCAGTTGTTGTAAGAGCCACTATATCCATGCAGGAGATATACAACTGGGTAAGTGTTTTTTTTCTTCTTCTTATAAGTAGCTGGTTTTATAACAACGCATTTAATATCTTTTTGCATGCTGTTGCTGCGGATGATGATAGTGTCAACAGTTCCTGCAAAAGAATTTTGTAAAATGAATAGTACAGTAAGGGATAAAAGAAAATTCTTCATGACAGGAAAGATAATAAAAAAGCGAAGGTTGAATTGATCAGCCTTCGCTTTTGATTTAGAAATTTGGATTTTAGAATGCTTTTTTCTCGCCTGCTTTCTGCATTGGGTTATTTGCCTGGCCCGGTCCAGCACCTCTTGGTCCACCTTGTCTTCCTTTGAAGACAGTAAACTTGGAAGGCTCGGGAATTGTATTCCAGGAATTGTTATCCTGATTTATATCCGCCGTTTCTTTAAAGGGATCCAACTTTACAGAAGCTACTTCTTTATTCTTGATAAATGTTTTTACCACTTTTCCTTCATTCAGTCGCCATACCTGTGCAGGTATTCTTTCTACTTCTTTAGTCCCATCTTTATAAGTCCATTCCAAAATGATTGGCATTACCAGGCCACCTTTATTGCTGAAGGTGAGTTCATACATATTTGTATTGGCGTATTTCGTTTTTTCCTCATCCGTCAACGTTTCAGGTTTGCTGGCAGGAATGGTAACACTGAATTGTGTTGTATCATAAGGTTCAAGACCTCTTGCATAACGCCAATAAAAATCACGAAGGGTTGTATCAGCATCTGTCTGGAAAGTGATGCTTTTATCTTCCCGGTTTCTCATTTTTGAAATATCATTATCCGGGACAAGCCTGGGTTTGTCAATGCTGCGTTTTTGTGTTTGTTCTTTTGTTGCTTCAGGTACAAAACTCAGATCAGGCTTGGCATACTTTACGCTGTCCAGCGAAATATCACAAGCTTCTGTGCTATAGAACCAACCTCTCCAGAACCAATCAAGGTCTTCGCCACTTGCATCTTCCATTGTACGGAAGAAATCTGCCGGTTCAGGGTGTTTGAAAGCCCATCTTTTTGCATATTTCTGAAATGCGTAATCAAAACTCTTTCTACCCATGATTGTTTCGCGGAGAATATTCAAACCAGTTGCGGGTTTTGAATATGCATTAGGACCAAATTGAACAATATTCTCACTGTTGGTCATAATAGGTTCGAGTTGATCTTTAGGTAGCTTCATATAATCAGTGATGAATGCTGCTGGTCCGCGGTTGTTAGCGTATTTATTATCCCAGAGCTCTTGAGTAAGAAATTGTACAAAAGTATTCAGGCCTTCATCCATCCAGCTCCATTGGCGTTCATCGCTGTTAATGATCATCGGGAAAAAATTATGACCTACTTCATGTGTAACAACACCGATCATTCCGTATTTAGTTCCTTCGCTGTAAGTACCATCTTTTTCAGTACGACCATTATTAAAGCATATCATTGGATATTCCATTCCGCTTGATGCTTCAATACTTTGTGCAACAGGATATGGATAAGGGATCGTGAACTTTGAATAAGTTTGAATCGTATGTTCTACTACTTTACTTGAAAATTTTCTGTACAAACCATAAGCTTCTTTTGGATAGCCACTCATACACATGACTCTTTTCCCTTCGACCTTTGTTGCCAATGCATCCCAGATAAATTTACGTGATGTGCCCCATGCAAAGTCACGAACATTATCAGCCTTGAATATCCATGTTTTCTTTTTGTCGCTTTTTTGTTTCTCTGCAGCTTTAGCCTCATCAAGTGTTACTACCTCTACCGGCTCTTTTGAAACTTGTGCTTTATTCCATCTTGCAAGCTGTGCAGGTGTTAATACAGCTGCATAGTTTTGTCCTTCACCAGTTGCCAGGATAACATGATCTGCAGGTACGGTCATTTGAACTTTAAAGTTTCCGAAAGTAAGTGCAAACTCTCCACGACCAGTGAATTGATGATTTTGCCATCCCTGGAAATCGCTATAAACACAAAGACGAGGATACCATTGTGCCATGGTAAAAACATGATTACCATCTTCAGGGAAATATTCATAACCACCACGGCCACCACGACCCAAACGATCAGATATTTTATAATTCCAATCGAGTTTGAAAGTAAATTTTTGACCGGGCTTTAATGGTGCAGGCAATTCAATCCGCATCATTGTTTTATTGACATCGTATTTGAGATTTTTGCCAAGAGCATCAGTCAGCTTCAGAATATTAAAACCGTAGCCGTTATCACTTGTTCCTTCATTTGCTCTATCGATCTGTTGTGGTGAAATCCTTCTGTCCATTACATTGCTCGACTGGTAATTTGCATTGTTCACACTGCTATGCTGGTTTTCGTCAAGTTGCAACCAGAGAAATTCAAGCACATCCGGTGAGTTGTTGAAATAAGTAACGGTTTCACTACCGTTAAGCTTTAAGTTTTTTTCGTCCAGTTCGCATTTAATGTCGTAGTCGCAACGCTGTTGCCAGTATTTAGGACCTGGGGCACCACTTGCAGTGCGGTATTCATTAGGCGTAGGAAAACTGCCGCCCATTTGTTCAAATTTATTACCGTGATTACTGCCTGAATTATTTTGGGTGTTTTGAGAAATGACAACTGAAACAGCCATCATTGTGAAAATGACAGAAAGAAGTTTTTTCATTGTGTGAATTTTTATTCTGAAATAGGGATGTTTCCAAAACTAACAGAAAAATGAATACAGAAAGCTGCCGTTTATCCAAATGGAAATAAAAAATGCCATTGGCTTCAAAACCAATGGCATTTTTTCAAACTCTATCAAAAAGATCAGAACGCTTTTTTCTCGGTTGCCTTCTGCATCGGGTTGATGCCTGGGGCAGGAGTTACATTCTGTTTTTGCTTGAATACTTTGAACTTACTTGGCTCTTTAATGTCGCCATAAGTATTATTATCGGTATTGACGTCAGCCGTTTCATTAAACGGATCCAGTTTTACAGATGCTACTTCTTTATCCTTTACAAAAGTTTTGATCACCTTGTTTTCATTCTTGCGCCAAACCTGTGCAGGAATTCTTTCTATTTCTTTAGTACCATCCTTATAGGTCCACTCAAGAATGATCGGCATGATCAATCCACCTTTATTGCTGAAAGTGATCTCGTACATATTTTTATTAGCATACTTGCTCTGGCCTTCCTGGTCTAATTGTTCAGTTTGTGCTTTTATAGTTACAGGATATTTCGCTGTATCATACTTTTCCATTTCACGATCGTATTTCCAATAAAAATCACGGAGGGCGGTATCCTTGTCTGTTTCAAAAACAATATTCTTGTCTTCGCGGTTTCTCATTTTTGAAATATCATCACGGGTTACCTGTGCTTTTGGTAAAGCACGGTATACAACTGTATCTTTTGTTTGATTTGGGATCGCTGTAACATCTGCTTTTGCATGTTTAATAGTGTCAATTGAAATATCACATGCATCGGTACCATAGAACCAACCTCTCCAGAACCAGTCAAGGTCTTCACCTGTTGCATCTTCCAATGTTCTGAACAGGTCAGCCGGTGTGGGATGTTTGAATGCCCAGCGTTTTGCATACTCACGGAAGGCATTGTCAAATAACTCACGGCCTACAATTGTTTCTCTTAAAATATTTAAACCGGTAGCAACTTTATCATAAGCATTTGCACCAAAGTTGTTGATGTTTTCACTGTTGGTCATGATCGGCTCCAGTTGTTCTTTCGGCAATTTCATATAATCAGTGATTGACCAAGCCGGGCCTCCTCTTGAAGGAAATTTATTATCCCACAATTCCTGGGTGAGATATTGCATGTAAGAGTTCAAACCTTCATCCATCCATGTCCATTGTCTTTCATCACTGTTAATGATCATTGGGAAAAATGTATGCCCCACTTCGTGAATGATAACGAAAATGGCTGCATTCTTTTGTCCTTCATTATAAGAGCCATCTTTTTCAGCACGACCTGGGTTGAAAGAGATCATCGGGTATTCCATACCCTGGTTGCCTTCCACACTTACTGCACTGGGGTAAGGATAAGGGATAGAAAATTTTGAATAGGTTTTAATAGTATGTGCTACTGCTTTTGTTGAGATCTTACTGTAGATAGGATAAGCTTCTTTTGCATAATAACTCATCGCCATTACTTTTTTTCCTTCTACCGTTGTACCCATAGCATCCCATACAAATCTTCTTGAACTTGTCCATGCAAAATCACGAACATTATCTGCTTTGTATATCCATGTTTTAGTTTTGCTGTTGCTTTTTACTTTAGATGCATTCAATGCTTCATCCAGTGTTACAATTTGTACCGGGTCAGCAGCATTTTGTGCTTTGGTCCATCTTGCCATTTGCGTAGGTGATAAAACCTGTGCATAATTCTGACAAAGACCTGTACCACCAACCACATGATCAGCAGGAACGGTCATCTGAACTTTAAAGTTTCCAAAGCTGAGTGTAAACTCACCCGTACCAGTAAACTGGTGGTTTTGCCATCCGATTTCATCACCGTATTTACACATGCGGGGGTACCACTGTGTCATGGTGTAATTGTTATTTCCATCTTCTGGAAAATTTTCATAACCACCTCTTGCACCACCAAAGCGGAGAAAATCTCCACGGTTAGCAATTTTATAATTCCAATCAAGGTTAAAAGAAATTTTCTGACCCGGCTTCAACGGAGTAGGCAGATCCACTTTCATCATTGTTTTGTTGATCACATATTTCAACGGCTTACCCATGATATCAGTGAGTTTAGTGATCATAAAACCATATCCATTATCGCTTTTTCTTTCGTCAAAACGATCCAGCATTTTATCAGTCACCTGCGGCTGCATCGGATTGCCGGTTTGATAGTTTGCATTGTTAGCGGTGCTGTGCTGGTTCTCGTCCAGTTGCAACCAGAGATAACTCAATACATCAGGTGAGTTGTTGAAATAAGTGATGGTTTCAGAACCAGTCAGTTTGTTGTTTACTTCGTCCAGTGTACACTTAATGTCATAGTCTGCACGCATCTGCCAGTATTTAGTGCCGGGGGCGCCGCTAGCTGTGCGGTATTCATTTGGTGTAGGCAGAATGGTTCCTAATTGCTCAAATTTGTTTGCATGGTTACTGTTGGAATTGTTCTTTATGTCCTGGGACAATCCAATACTGTAAACTGCAAAAGCAAAAGCAATAAATAAAAAGACACGTTTCATTTTTGTTACAGGTTTTTATTAATTAAAAAATTGATATCATAATGGCCATCTTTCGATGGCAGTAATTACAGCAACACTAAATGCACAACCGGAAGTAAAAACCACCCATTCTCTCCGGTTAGCTTTAAATACATCCATGACCAAAGTGGCTATCGTCAAAATGATCAACACAATTACAATTTGCCCGGCTTCCAATCCAACATTAAATCCAAATAATCCCCATCCAAGACTTTGATCACTTGCCAGTGCAATACGAATCGTATTTGCAAAACCCAAACCATGGATCAAGCCAAAGAACAAGGCCAGAAAATAATTGATACGGATGGTACGTGGGGTAAATTTTTTCTGAAACAAATTGGTAATGGCTGTTATAAAAATTGTACAGGGTATTAAAAACTCAACCCATTTACTGCTTACGGTTACCAGTTCTTTTACGCTAAGGTATAAAGTAAGCGAATGACCAATTGTAAAAGCAGTTACCAGTACTAATACCTGTTTCCAGTCTTTAATGACATAAATGGCGGCCAGCGCTAAAATAAAAAGCTGGTGGTCCATTGCGTCAAAGCTGACAATATGTTCCCAGCCAATTTTAAAATAAAAGGAAAAATCACTCATAGATACCCATTCCGGCTAAACCACTCATAAAATTTTAACAGCTATCCTTAACCGGGCATCAAAATAAAGCAGACTTTTGTCCCAATAAAATTTAATTTGGCTAATGGCAATAATGCTCTATAAATGGTGTTTTACCCCCTTCTTTTCAATGCTTCTTTTTATGGGGGGCAAACCGGCTGTTCAAATCAATGAAAATAAGGCACATCCCCTCCATATCGCTACGGTAGAAATAGAACATAATGGGACAGATAAAACCCTCGAAATAACCTGTAAAACTTTCTGGGATGACTTTGAAAGCATCTTAAGCAAGAACAATAAAAAGACAATTGACCTCACCAGCACTAAAGCTGTTTCGGATAATAACAAGGTGATCTTTGAATACCTTAAATCACATTTGCAGATAACCATTGATGGAAAAATAATTCCTTTGAATTTTGTAGGTTATGAAAAAGAAGATGTGGTAGTTTTTTCTTATTTACAGGCCGATAATGTTGCTTCAGTTAAAAAAGTTTCTATTATCAGTTCTATAATGCATGATATGTTCGACGACCAAACGGAGATCGTTCATGTAATTGTAAACGGGAACAGGAAGAGCACCAAATTGGATTACCCGGTAAAGAATGCGGAGTTTAGTTTCTAGATGCTGGATGCTAGATATCGGATACTGGTAATAGTCTTCAAATTAATAATACTTTATGATGTAGAAGTGTTTACCGCATCAAGAATCCAGTATCCACTATCCAGAATCACTCATCCATATCCTCTCTCAACTCCTCTGTTATTTTTATCAGCACTTTGTCAATGCGGTGACCATCCATATCAATAATTTCTATAGTAAAACCTTTCCAATCAAATTTGTCGCCTGTTGATGGTATGCGTTCAAGCTCATGCAAAATAAATCCCGCCAGCGTATCAAACTCATGTTCACCTTCGTTCATCCATTCTGTTTTATCAAAGCGAACCAAAAAATCATAAAAAGGTATTTGTCCATCAACAAGAAAAGATCCATCCTCTCTTTCCTGTATTTCATAATCCGGTACATCAGGCTGCGGCATTTCACCAACAATTGCTTCCAGTATGTCATTCAAAGTGATCATGCCTAATACTGTTCCGTATTCGTCCACAATAAAACAGCTATGCTCCTTTGATTCTTTAAATTTTTCCAAAACCTGGTAAGCAGAATTATTTTCTGGAACAAACATGGCGGGTTTCATCAGTTCTTTGAACAGTGTCATATCATCTGCCACATATAGATCTTTGATAGTTACAATGCCCTTTAATTCGTCAATATCATTGTCGCAAATCGGGTAAACCGAATGTGGTTCTTTGATGATCTTTTCTTTTATCTTCTCCTCAGTGTCGTCAAGATTGAACCAGATAATGTCACTGCGGTGTGTCATAAGCGAAGTGATGTTACGGTCGCCGAGATGAAACACTCTTTCAATGATCTCCTGTTCAGCTTCATCAATAGTGCCTGCTTCGGTTCCTTCTGTGATAAGGGTTTTTATCTCTTCTTCTGTCACTGCATCATCTTTACTTTTCTTTATATTAAAAATGCGGAAGAATAAAGTGCTTATCTTATTCAGCAACCATACTATCGGGTGGGTAACTGTTGCAAAATTTCGCATAGGGCCTGCTACTAATTTTGAGATCCGTTCTGCCCGCAGCAACCCGATCTGTTTAGGTATCAATTCACCAAAAATGATGGAAAGAAATGTAACAATGATTACAACGATCGCAATTGAAATATTTTCTGCATAGGATCTCAGAAAATCAAATTGTTCAAAGAAAGGGATAAGGTAAACGCTGAACCTGTCACCGGAGTACACACCCGTAAGAATAGCAATTAAAGTGATGCCGATTTGAGCAGCCGATAAAAAAACTTCCGGATTATTGGAAAGTTCGAGGGCCTTTCTTGCTTTTTCATCTCCTTTTTCGGCCATGCTTTCCAGCCTGGATTTTCGAACCGATACCAGGGCTATTTCACTCATTACAAATAATCCGTTGATAAAAATAAGAACGAGTAATATGAAGATTTCCATCTATGCTTTAAGTTGATTATCGAAGATAGCGATTCCGTAGCGCTTATTGAAAAACTGTGCTACCAATGAACCGATCAGTAAGCCCCAAAGGCCACCACAAAAAACATCAGTAGGATAGTGTATGCCGGCATATACCTGGGCATAAGATACCAACAAGGGCCATAAAAAAATCAGGCGCAGGTAAGGACTATTGAATGTTTTTCTGAAACTGAGATAAGTGAATGCAGCCATGCCAAAATGATTAGCAGCATGATTTGAAATGAAACTATAACCCCCGGCACAATGATCGAGAATAAGACGGACTTGGTCCATAAAATCAGGATCTGAGCAAGGACGCAAACGTTCAATTCTATGTTTAAATAAATTAGTGCCGGTTAAATCAGTGATGGCAACAGTACAGATATAAAAAACCACCCACCACCAACCGTTTTTAAAATTCAGAGTAACGAAAAAGAAGAGAAATACATAAACCGGCAGCCAGTGATTACCTTCTCTTAGAAAAGGAAAAACAGCATCAAAGAAATCATTCACCCAGTCACTGTTTATTTTTTTAAACAGCCAACGGTCAGCATCTACCAGGGTATTTACAATATTCAATAGCATTTTCTATGGCGCAAATGTAACACAGTAATGTTAAAGGTGGTCTAATACTCATTGCAGATACAGCTGAATTAGTTTTACTTTGCATTCTTCATAAAAAAAATCAAACGGCAGATGTTTTCACGGTTCAGGATACCAAAAACAATTTTATGGGTGCTCAACCTGTTCCTGATCTTTTTATTCATCTTCACTCTTTACCGACTAATCACTTTTTTTGCTTTCAAACCCGCCACTATTTCTTTTAATGATATTCTGCCTTCTTTGTTCATGGGATTGCGGTATGATCTACGCTGGATATCCATCGTCATGTTCCCGATCATACTGGTCAGCATGCGGCCAGAAATGTCACCATTTTATTCTTCTCAAAATAAAAAATGGTGGACATGGTATCTTGCTATCATCACTTTTATTTTGTTCTTCTTTTTTGCTGCAAGCTTTGGCAGTTTTTCTTATAATCTTGAACCGCTGGATGCCAAGGCCATGAATTTTGTAGAAGACCCAAAGATCTCATTGCAAATGATGTGGCAAACTTATCCGCTTATCTGGATGATACTGGGTTTGATAGTAGCTGTAATGCTTTTCCGCTGGATGTATCATAAAAGTCACTGGCAGGTGATCAGATCAACAGATGGTAAAGGAATTCCTTATAGGAGGAAATATTTTTTTATTGCTGCATTGATAATGGGATTGTTCATTTATGGTTCTCTATCCTGGCCGCCATTAAAAAGAAGCGACAGTTTTAAATTCAAAAACAGTTTTAAATCTTATATCGCCATTAACCCCTTGCAAAATTTTTTCAGTACACTCAAAGGTCGCAAGCATGAATTCAATACAATAAAAGCAAGAGAAGCAATACCGGTAATGGAAGAATGGATGCAACTGAATTTAAAAGGTGAATTGAATTACCGACGCCAGATACTACCTGGCAGCGCTTCACTGGAAAGCAGGCCGAACATTGTACTGGTGATGTGTGAAAGTTTCAGCATGTATAAAAGCAGTATGAGCGGCAACCCGCTAAATACAACTCCTTTCTTTGATTCACTGAGAAATAACGGGGTATTTTTTGAAAAATGTTTTTCGCCGCATTTTTCCACAGCAAGAGGTTTATTTGCCCTGATAACCGGCATCCCGGATGCGCAGAATTACAAGTTTTCCACCCGTGATTCAGTAGCCGTGCAGCAACGTACTATCATCAATAATTTTGAAGGATATGAAAAATTTTATTTTCTTGGCGGAAATCCTGAGTTCAGCAATTTTGATGGATTGCTGAACAATATTCATGGTTTGCAGAAGTATACAGAAGGAAAACTAAAATCACCGAAAGTGAATGTTTGGGGTATCAGTGATAAGAATTTATTTCTCGAAGCAAATGATGTTTTTAAACAACAAACCAAACCATTTTTTGCATTGGTACAAACAGCCGACAACCACCGGCCATTTATGATCCCTGAAGTCGATTCGGCATTTAAAAAGATCCAGGTTGATGAATTGCAGCTAAAGAAATACGGATTTGAATCGGTTAATGAATTCAATTCATTCCGGTATTCCGACTATTGCTTCCAGAAATTTATTGAAGCTGCACAAAAAGAAAATTATTTTCACAATACCATTTTTGTTTTTGTCGGTGATCATGGAGTTGCCGGTGATGCAACTTCCATTTATCATGCAGCATGGACTGAGCAGCGGCTTACGGATATGCATGTACCCCTCTTGTTTTATGCGCCGGAACTGTTACAGCCGCAAAAAAGAAAAGAAGTAGTATCGCAGATCGATGTATTGCCTACCATTGCAGGCATGATACACCAGCCCTATGTAAATACAACGCTGGGCCGTGATTTGCTGGATTCAACCAAAAGAAAAAACTTTGCATTTACAACCAATACATCAGGCAGGATCGGAATGGTGACAGATGATTTTTATTTTACGAAGAATCTTGAATTTCCTGATGAACAATTAATTCCATTTACAACTAATGCACTCAGGTATTCAAAACCACAACAGGATTCGATCCGGGAAAAGCTTTCAATTTTCACATCTGCATTTTATGAAACAGCCAGGTGGATGATCATGAATAATAAGAAGGAATGAGGAGTTAGTAGTCGGGAGTCAGGAGTCTGTAGTAACAATATCACAATATCATTTTACTATCTAGACTTTTCTGCAATAAGGATCAGCCTCGGCGTTTTCCTTACATCATAGGCATTCAATTCATAATCGCCAAACACTTCTTTCACTTGCATGCCCTGGTAACTGAGCATATCATTAAAATCACCTAAAGAAAATTTAGCTACCTGCTCAGTATATTCCAGCGGTTTGCTGAGTGCAACATCTTCTGCTATTATTTTTTTGTAAAAATGGGCTTCATCATCCCAGCGGTGAATAGTATAAGTTGTACCGTCAATTTTTTTTACTTCATTATGTACTAAATGATCTTCTGAATAATGCACATTCAGGTAATCTATCACAAACACAGCACCGGGCTTTAAACTTTTTACAATTGTGCGGATGGAATCATCATGTTCTCGTCTTGTTTTAAAAAAACCGAAACTGGTAAAGAAATTAAAAGCATAATTAAAATAGTTGATATAGAACGGCAGCCGCATATCATGCACATAAAACTCCAGCCTGTCATTTTGAAATTGTTTTGCAAAAGCAATACTGTTAGGTGAAATATCAATACCAGTAACCTGGTGGCCGAGAGAAGCTAGTATTTTGCTATGCCGGCCTTTGCCACAAGCTACATCAAGCATTCGGCTGTTAGGTAAAGGGGAAAGATGTTCCAGGAGTTTTTTAATAAATGCGGCAGCTTCTTTTTCATCCCTGTCAAAATAGAGTTTATGATAAAAAGGGGAGTTAAACCATTCTGAGTACCATGCTGTTTGAGCCATAAGCAAATGTAAGTTAGCCAGGGGTTACTCAAATGATGCGGATAAATATTGACTGTATTGTTTTTAATTAGTGTAATACATAACATTTATGTCAACCCTGTTTTACGTATTTTTGCCGTCCGAACCATAAACACAAGATCTTGGCACTGATAAAAAGCATTTCCGGAATAAGAGGCACGATCGGGGGAGTACCCGGTGATAATCTCACACCTGTTGATATTGTAAAATTTGCTGCAGCCTTCGGCACTATCATCGCTGCGGGTAAATCAAAAGCAAAAATTGTAATTGGACGTGATGGCCGCATCAGCGGAGCAATGGTTCGTGACCTTGTCGTAAGTACACTTACAGGATTGGGCATTGATGTAATTGACCTGGGATTATCTACAACACCAACAGTTGAGATCGCAGTAAAAATGGAAAATGCTGATGGCGGAATTATTCTTACAGCCAGCCATAACCCGAGAGAATGGAATGCATTGAAATTGTTGAATAACGAAGGAGAATTTATTTCAGCTGAGATCGGTGCAAAAGTTTTAGAGCTTGCATCAAAAGAGAAATTTGTTTTTAATTCAGTTGAAAGACTTGGAGCAGTTACTACTGATGAAACTTATCTGCAAAAGCATATTGATGCTATTTTAAAATACCCGTTGGTAAATGCGAAAGCAATTGCTAAAAAAGAGTTTAAAGTCGTAGTCGATGCAATTAATTCTACCGGGGCTACATATGTTCCGGCGTTATTAAAAGCATTGGGTGTAAATGAAGTGATAGTGCTGAACGGAGAAGTAAATGGAAAATTTGCACATAATCCGGAGCCATTGCCTGAACATTTAAGGGAATTAAGTAATGAAGTAGTAAAAAATAAAGCTGATCTGGGTATCGCTGTTGACCCGGATGTTGATCGTCTTTGTTTTGTATGTGAGGACGGAAGCATGTTTGGAGAAGAATATACATTGGTCGCAGTTGCTGATTATATCCTGGGTAAAAAACAGGGGAACACCGTAAGCAATATGAGTAGCACCAAATCGCTGAAAGAAATTACGTTGAAAAACGGCGGCGAATATTTTCCATCAGCGGTGGGAGAAGTGAATGTGGTAAAGAAGATGAAAGAAGTGAATGCAGTAATTGGCGGTGAAGGTAATGGCGGTATCATAGTTCCCGATTTCCATTACGGCCGTGATGCTTTGATCGGTATCGGTTTATTTTTAAGTCATTTGGCCAATCATAAAAAAGGGATCAAATCATTGCGCAGCAATTATCCTGATTATTTTATCAGCAAGAATAAAATAGAACTGGAAAATGGCATTGACCTGAAAGCCATTTTTGAAAAAATAAAAAAGAAATACAAAAAGCAACCGCTCAATACCGAAGATGGATTGAAAATAGAATTTGACAAAGACTGGGTTCATCTGCGTCCATCCAACACCGAACCTATCATCCGCATTTATTCAGAAAGTGATTTTGAAACAACTGCTAATAACATTGCTCTGCAGATCATGAGGGATATTAAGGAGTTTATGTAAGCAACTGTGCTTTTCAGAACCTAAAGCATGTCTGTAATAAGTCAAATGATAGTCTATTTTAAATAACCTGTCAGCCATCTCATAATATTCAAAGCAAACTGTTTATTATCTGAACCGGGAACATTCATTCCTGCATCCGGAGTGTAATTCGGAGGCCAAAGCTGGGCTGTTATCATGGCGGCCTCACCAAGTACTACCACTTTTCCTTTTCCAAAATTAAATGCTACCCCATGTGTCCGTAAACCTTTTGTTTTTATCGCGACTCTTGAAATATTAGGTTGTGCCGGATCTACAACCATAAAATCAATTGCAGATTCACTTAATGGTAAAAGTGCTGAGCTCCCGTCTGGGCCAACAACAGTCCTTCCGGCAAACGTTTGTACCCGTTTTATTTTCTCCGAATCATTCCTACCACGAAGTATTGAATGATTTCCCAACGACCTATCAGTTTCAGAGAAATAAATACTTCCTGGATTAATTGTCACACCATCTGGCCGATACCTGCTGCTATGAAGTGAATCAAGGGTAATACTTATTTCCTGTGTCTCTGCACCTACGGAATATAATAACTCATCAATCGTAAAATTATCATGGTCTGTAATCGCAAGTAAGGATCCACCTTGTTGAATCCAATCTTTCAAAATCTGTATCTCAGCAACATTAATTGCACCCGGGCTTGCAATTACTACAACATTTGCCTGTCCCAGCAATTCTTTTGTAAAAGGAGTCAAGCTTCGTATTACTCTGAATCCATCATTTTCCATCAGGCGGGCAAATGGTTTATAACGTCCTGTAGCTTTATGATAATTATTATGTGCTTCATCAAATAAAATAACCGGACAATTAATTTGACAAATGGGCACTGCGACTTGAGTATCAAAAGCTGTATCAGCAATCACTTCTCTCGGTGAGTTCTGCTGTGTTGATGAGTTTTTAGGTTTTAGTTTTTCGAATTGTTGACGAAATTCATTTTCCTTTTCTTTATTTCCCGTTGCTTCATAATAATCAGCCATACTGTCAAATACATTACTGCTTTTGGGATAGTTCTCAATATTCAGTTTAAAAAGCATTTCAGCTTTATCAAACATTTTCCCGGATAAAAAAACATACCCAAGCCAATTAACTAATTGCTCCGGGGGGAAGGTCTTTTCTCCGGAAACTCCAGGTTGTTTTGAATAGAAAGAGTTTAAATAATTCACAGGATTGAAAGACGCATTAAAAAAGTTATCAGGCAGTTTGTTCTGAACCGAAGCAGCCCTAGCCCAATATTCAAAGGCCTTTATACTATCTCCAAGGTTTTCGTAATAATCCCCCATATCATCAAGCGCCGTAGAATTTTCGGGATTATTTTCGTAATTCATTTTAAATAGAATCATGGCCTTATCTTTCTTATTGAGCCGAATTAAATTGTTTGCAATGTTTCTTACCAGATATTGTGGCGGCGGAGTCTTTCGTCCAATATTTTTAGATAACTGGTCGTAATCCTTGATGATTTCAGTGTCAAATTTTATTAATGAATCTGCAAATAAAGAGGGTTCCTTATATTTTACGACTAATGCTTTTGAATAATACACAAATGATCTGTCTTTATCTCCTTTGGCCTTATAATAATCTGCCATTTGCTGGTATAATATATAGTTATTAGGGTAATTATCAATATTCATCCTGAGTAACCAATAGGCTTTATCAAACATTTCTTTTCGCATAAAAAATGTTGCTGATTTAATTACTAAGTCTTCTGGGGGTAATATGTTTTTTCCATTTGACCTCGATATGCTGTCATAATGGGTTACTATGTATTCTTTAGCATTGTAAGCTGGGCTGAAGAAGCTACTGGGTAAATCATATTTCTTGATTAACTCTTTTTCAGCTCCATTTTGACAGTAAACTACGGTAATAGTTAAGCAAGCAGTCAATGTCAATAAATTCTTTTTCATTTGTTTTGGTTTTCGAGACTGAAAGTCTGTTTGCTGGATGGATGTTAAAATTGCCCACGACATTTAAATTTACGCCTTTACAACTCAATTTTGAAAAACTTTAGATAGTACATCTGCGAAATCAACTAATCAACTTATCCGGCGTCACCGGCAAATTCCTTACTCTTTTTCCCGTTGCATTATAAACTGCATTTAAGATAGCAGGAGCAACTCCAACCAAAGCAATTTCGCCAATACCTTTTGCACCAGTCGGGCTGATAATATTATCCGGCTTGTTTACAAATAAAACATCCATTGGTGGCACATCAGCATGTACAGGTACATGATAGTCCACAAAATTGCTGTTAATATAACGGCCATAGCGATGATCCATCAATGTTTCTTCTGTCATTGCCATACCAATACCCCCAACAGCACCACCTACCATTTGGCTGCGTGCCGTTTTTTCACTGATGATTTTTCCTGCATCAGCCACTGATACAATATGTTTCAGTTTTATCACACCGGTTACAGGATGTACATGCAGTTTTACAAAATGCACAGAGAAAGAATTCGTAACATATTTATCCCGCTGTGCAAAACCGGTAGAAGCTTTTGAAACCTGTATCTCTGGTTTGCCTGTTTGTTTCAACAGATCAGTAAAATGAATAGACGCTGATCCTGAAACAAGTTTGCCATTCTCATATTTGATGTCATCAGCCTTTATATTTTTAAAAGCAGGAATACTTTCAATTGCCATTTCTTTCAATGTTTGCTTAATGGCATCGCATACTGCAATTACCGCAGAACCAACTGTGGTTGCAGAACCTGATCCTCCCTGTGTTGGCCCGGTAGGAAAATCAGTATCGCCCAGTTCAAATTTTACTTTGCTGTCATCAATCGCCATTTGTTCACTTCCAATTCTTACCATCGCTGTTGATGTGCCCGGCCCCATATCACTTACTGCACTTTGAAGCAATATACTTCCATCACTTCTCAAAACTCCTTTTGCTGTTGCACCACCACGACCAGCACCGAAAATACCCACTGCCATTCCATAACCAACCAGCATTCCATCTTCTTTTAATGTACCGGGAACGGTAGGTCGTTTACTCCAGCCGATCTTTTCTTTACCGAGTGCATAACATTCTTTCAGGTATTTAGTGGTCCATGGCAATTTATTCAGCGGACTTACTTCTGCATCATTGATAATACGTAATTCAATTGGATCAATGTTTAATTTATAGCTCAGTTCATCCATCGCAGTTTCCAAACCAAAACATCCGGATGCAGGGCCGGGGCCACGCATCCATGTAGGTGTATTAATATCAAGCGGTAAAATTTTATAACTCGTATTTACATTGGGGCATTCATATAAATACTGAGATACAGTTGCTATACCTTCTGTAAAGTCTTCATAGGTTGATGTATTGCTCACAGCATGATGCGTTATACCTGTAAGCTTTCCATCTTTACTTGCGCCGATCCCGATCTTTTGCCAGCTATAAGGACGATAGCCTACCATGGTAAACATTTGTTCACGATTCAATGTCAATTTTACCGGGCGGTTTAATTTCTTCGAAGCTATAACCGCTGCATGTACATGCGGCCAGCTTCTTAAACTACTACCAAATGCACCACCCACAAATTCAGTGATCACTTTTACATTTTTTTCATCGAGTCCAAAAATTCTTGCTAATTCACTCTGCACACCTTTTGGTCCCTGCGATTTATCATACACAGTTAATTTATCGCCTTCCCATGATGCAATCGTTGCATGCATTTCCATCGGGTTATGCGTTTCTATAGGTATCGTATATTCTTCTTCCAGTTTTACGTCTGCATTTTTCCAGGCATCTTTTTCCTTGCGCAGGTATTCGCCGCGGGGCTTTAAAATTTTATCGTTGAATTTATTTTTTTCAAAATCTGTTGTGGGTTCCTCTTTATTGTATTCCACTTGTACCAGCGATGCTGCATATACTGCTCTTTCGAAAGTATCAGCCACCACCATTGCTATGGGCTGACCATTACTAACAATGAGATTGTTGAAGAAAACTTTCAAACCAAAATAATCTCTTGCATTCGGGTTCTTTGAAAGATCTGCTGCTTTGTAGCCTGGTACAACCGGGCAATTGAGATAATAAATAATATCAATAACGCCGGGAGCATTTTTTGCTTCGTTGAGATAAATGCTACTGATCGATCCTTTTGCAATAGTGCTGTTTACAAAAACTCCATAGGCCAGACCGGCTAATTTGAACTCAGCCGTAAATCTTGCTGTGCCGGTAACTTTTGCCAATCCATCCACACGGTCATCATCTGCAAACCAACCTGAAGTATTGTTTTGTCCAGAGTTTTCAATTTTCCCCTCTACTAAGGGGAGTTGTTCGTAGTTATTATTCATAATCTTTTTTATTAAAACTTGTTCATTTACGTTTCCTTCTCCTTGGTCCCGGATTGGCCAGTGCTTCACGTTTTCGTTTTACAAACTCATTCACTCCATACTGTTCCTCATATTTTTCAACCCATTGTATTATTTCCCTTACTGCTGCTTCGACTTTATTTATCACAAGCAATGCGTTAAAACGTAAGAAACTAACTCCCACCATTTCCAGCTCATCTTGTCTTATTTTATCTTTTCGCATTACTTCCTCATCATGATGCGTAATACCATCTACTTCTAACGCTAATTGGAGGTCTTTACAATAAAAATCCAATATATAGTTGGCTACTGGTCTTTGCCTGTCAAAATCATATCCTTTTATTTTCCCATTCTTTATTTCATTCCACAATTTCACTTCAGAGAAAGTCATATTTTTTCTAAGAGACTTTGCTCTTTCTTTCAGTATCGGATTATATGGAATAATCTTTCTTCTCATTTGTGTTGACCCACCCCGGTCGTTTATAATTTGTTACTTCACTTAATTCGCCCCTCCCGGGGGAGGGGAAGAGTCCTCAATTGTTTTGCGTAACCGTGAACTTCAACGCTTGTTTCATTATTCAATCTGTTTCGATTAATCATAGGGTCGTCGGAAAGCTGGGGCTGAGCTCAGCATCCCCTCCTTGGAGGGGCAGGGGAGGGTTTATGCCGTTGCTTTGGTTAATGCTTCTATGATAGCCGCTTTTCCCAATTTAATTTTAAACTGGTTATGCTCATATGTTTTTGCTCCTGCCAACGCCAGGGTAGCAGCTTCAGCAAAAGTTTCCTGCGAAATATTTTTACCAACTAAGAATTTTTCAACCTCAGTTAATCGCCATGGTTTATGTGCAACGCCACCCATTGCAAGAGAAGCTGATTTAATAACTCCATCTTTTACTTCCAATGCAACTGCGATTGATACCAATGCAAATGCATAGGATAAGCGGTCACGTACCTTCAGGTAATATGATCTATTAAAACTATTAACCGGTACATTGACGGACATAATCAATTCGCCAGTTTGTAAATTATTATCCAGTTCAGGTGTATCACCCGGCAAGCGATGGAAATCTGCAAATGGAATTTTTCTTTCTCCATTCGGGCCACTTACATTCACCGTTGCATTTAATGCAGCTAGTGCTACACACATATCACTCGGATGAACAGCAATACATTTAGAGCTGGCGCCAAAAATGGCATGCATCCGGTTATAACCTTCCATGGCACCACAACCACTTCCGGGTTTTCTTTTATTGCAGGGCATCGTTGTATCATAAAAATAAGGGCAACGTGTACGCTGCATAATATTACCGCCGACAGTTGCCATATTCCGCAAACTGGCAGAGGCACCAGCATTCAAAGCCATTGCTAATAAAGGATATTTTGTTTTTACCAGTTCATGCTCAGCTGCTGCACTGTTCAGAACTAATGCTCCAATGCTTAAGCCTTTTGCATCACTGCTGATATCTTTTAATGGCAATGCATTTATATCGATCAAACGATCGGGTGTTGTTATACCTTTTTTCATCAGGTCAACCAGGTTGGTGCCGCCGGCAATGAACTGCGATGATCTATTTTTTATTCGTGCATCTGTTGCCGCTTTAGCAGTTGTGGCTCTTGTATATTCAAAGTTTATCATACAGCTTGCCCTCCTTTTTTTACTTCCATAATTGCATCAATGATATTTGGATAAGCACCACAGCGGCAGATATTACCACTCATGTATTCACGAATTTCTTCAGGTGTATTTGCATGACCTTCTCTTATGCATCCTATCGCCGACATGATCTGTCCCGGTGTGCAATAACCGCATTGGAAACCGTCATGTTTCATAAAAGCTTCCTGCATAGGATGAAGATCATCTCCTTTTGCAAGCCCTTCGATGGTCGTAATTTTTTTTCCCTGATTCATTACAGCAAGTGACAAGCATGAATTGATGCGTTTACCATCAACATGTACCATACAAGCTCCGCATTGGCCGTGATCACAACCTTTTTTTGTACCTGTTAAACCCAATTGCTCCCTCAATAAATCAAGCAGGGTTACTCTCGGTTCAACGGAAAGATTTTGTGCTACACCATTTATTTCCAGTTGTAATGGAATTTTTTCAAAGTAGGAAGCTATCTTTTCTTCATTCTCTGCGGCTTTCAGCAAAACCGGTGAAGCGGTGACCAATGCTGCAATAGCTGTTGATTTTTTCAGAAATCCACGCCGGCTTTTATGCGGACAATGGTTTTGTTCTTCTGTGTACATAGTTGAATTATATCTTTCTAAGTTAGATTTTCTACAGGTCGCAGAAAAATAAATATTGCATATGGCATAGTTAATCAGGCATTTAAGCCTGTTGGTACAAAACCTGTTTCACTCAATTCTGAATAATTATATTTGCACCCCATGCAACGTATTTATTTTGATAATGCAGCCACTACAGCCCTTGATAAAGAGGTGCTTGAAGCTATGCTGCCCTATATGACAACTCATTTTGGTAATCCATCTTCAATTTATTCATACGGTCGTGAATCGAGGCTGGCAATTGAGAATGCAAGGAAAACCGTGGCAAAAATTCTGAATGCTCATCCGGGTGAAATATTTTTTACAAGTGGTGGAACAGAAAGTGATAATATGGCTATCTCTTCAGCTATACATGACCTGGGTTGTCGTCATATCATTACATCATCCATCGAACATCACGCAGTATTACATGCAGTTGAACATTTTGATCATGATGATGTAGTGACAAGTAGTTTTGTAAGACTCTTACCCAACGGGCATATAGATCTTGAAGACCTGGAAACTCAGCTGGCATCTCATGAGGAAAGATGTCTTGTAAGTTTGATGCATGCAAATAACGAGATAGGAAACCTGCTGGATATTTATGCAACCGGAGAAATATGTAAAAAATACAATGCCATTTTTCATAGCGATACGGTGCAGACAGTTGGCCATTATAAAATTGATCTGCGTAGCAAGCCGGTGCATTTTGCAACGGGAGCGGGGCATAAATTTCATGGCCCGAAAGGAGTTGGAATTTTATATATCAACGATAATATAAAGATCAAACCCATTATTTATGGTGGCGGCCAGGAACGTAATATGCGGGCTGGTACGGAAAATTTGTATGGCATAGTTGGTTTTGCTAAAGCATTACAGCTTGCTGATGCTGCAATGGAAAAAGATGCTGCATACGTTCAATCCTTAAAGACTTACATGATCGGGCAACTGGAATCAAATATTCCGACTGTTCATTTCAATGGCGATTATTTAGGTAAAAGTTTATATACAGTCCTCAATGCTTCATTCCCTAAGAATGAAAAATCAGAAATGATATTATTTAATCTTGATATGAATAATATCTGTGTATCTGGTGGCAGTGCCTGTAGCAGCGGCGCTGATGTTGGTAGCCATGTTATCAGGGCTATTAATAATGACCCTAATAGGGTAGCCGTTCGTTTTTCTTTTAGTAAACATAATACTAAAGAAGAAGTGGATGCAGTGGTAGCAAAAGTGAAGGAACTTATCTGATGCAACGGAATTCTTTAAACTCTTGTCAGGGTTATTAAAGTTGCTTATGAAACAAATATTATCAATTGCACTAATTGTTTCATTGATTTTTAGTTGTAAGAAAAATGACCAGGAGCTATGTGATACTTATTTAACCATTAGTTCAACAAATACACCTGCTGCAGCTATTCTTGATCAAGGCATTACAAGTACTATTAATAGTTACGGACCTGATTTATGTTACAGGTTTTCTGGTATGGAGATCACACAACAACCAACTCCATCTGGCACGGTTTATCAGTTTAAATACTTCATAAAAGTAAAAGGAACAATACCATGCAAAAGCACAAATTGTGCGCAAGCCATTTATAATTCAACCAATTCAATTTTACTTACACCAGCAGTACGAGGAACATATTACCTGCATTTTTATAATCAGAACCTGTTATTTAAAACGGATACAGTTATTGTAAACTGACTCTTTATTTCCTTTTAACAAATTCCTGCAAAATAAATTTGGAACTCTACGAAATTACCGTAGCTTTACGAAAATTTCGTAGATATGGAAAAACTTACACATACCGAAGAAGAAACCATGCAAGCCGTATGGCGTACCGGCGAAGGCAATGTAAAATCCTTTATGGATCATTTGGATGAGGCGCTGCCTTACACTACTGTAGCTTCTACTATTAAAAACCTTGAAAAGAAAGGCTATCTCACCAGCCGGCTTGTAGGGAATGCCTATTTGTATAAACCAGCGATAACAGAAGAGGATTATAAAAAGAAGTTCATGGGTAAAGTGGTGAAGGAATATTTTGATAACTCTTACAAAGAGCTGGTAAACTTTTTTGTGGAGCAAAAAAAGCTTTCCGCAAAAGAATTGAAAGAAATAATTACGATGATTGAAAAAGGAAACATATAAACCATTAACCGGAACTTATGCATGACTTAATCAGTTATTTGATCAAGCTTTCCATCAGCCTCGCTGTAGTATGGCTATTTTACCAGTTTGTATTACGCAGGCTTACATTTTATAATTCCAACCGTTGGTACCTGGTGGGTTATACCCTGATCTCTTTTTTTATTCCTTTTATTAATGTCTCATCAATTGTAGGAAACAGTAACGATCCAGGGAATGATCTTATACAATTAATTCCTTCTGTTCGACAATATACTATTGCTTTGGAAGAGGCATCTCAGTGTCCCATACCCATCTGGTCAACTAACTATGATAAATGGGATTGGGCAGCATTTGCATTAATGACGGGAGCCGCAATATTGCTAATCCGGTTTCTTATGCGCTATATCTCTTTTATCCGCATCAGGAACAAAGCAGAGCTGATCTCTGATGGGGGCATAAAAATTTACCAGGTCGATGAAAGTATTATTCCTTTTTCTTTTGGAAATGCTGTTTTTATCAATTGCAGCCAGCATACTTCAGAGGAATTAGAAGAAATAGTTCGTCATGAATTTGTGCATGTAAGACAAAAGCATACGATCGATATTATCTGGGTGGAGTTGCTTTGTATAATTAACTGGTATAATCCCTTTGCCTGGTTGCTTAAAAAATCCATTCGCCAGAATCTTGAGTTCATTGCCGATAATAAAGTTGTTGAAAATGGCATTGACAAAAAACAATATCAATACCTGTTGCTGAAAGTAATTGGCAACAGTCAATTTAGTATAGCTACCCAGTTTAATTTTTCTTCATTAAAAAAACGTATAGCCATGATGAACAAAACAAAAAGTGCAAAACGACAATTGCTGCGGTTGTTGTTTTTGCTGCCAGCTACCGCAGTGTTATTACTTGCATTCAGAGATAAAATTGATGTTTTTGAAAACCAGGATCAGGATCAGCCGCCTTTTAAAACCAGTGAAGCAATTACCAGGGATACAGTTCCTGAAGTAAAGAGTCCGAATAGCAAAGGTTATATCATTAACATAAAAGATAAATCCGGCGAATGTGAAGTGGTGATAAAAGACAAAAACAAAAAGGAAGTAAAACGGTTGCTTCTTACAACATGGAATAAAAAGCCTGATTACTATAAGAATTTGTATGGCGAAATTCCTCCACCGCCGCCACCTAAAGATCCGTCTAAACCTGGCGAGCCAAAGAAAGCAGAAATAAATACTGTAAGCGACTTTCTGAAAAGAAACACTGATGTAAAAGATGTGGGATGGGTTTATCACCTTGATAATACCGTTGCCATTGTACATATAAATAAGAAAAATGGGACTTCGGAGGAATATAAAATAGATAATGATGCTGAGAGAAAAAAGGCTGAAGATAAGTATGGTGCTTTACCAATGCCATCTCCGGCTCCAGTACCGGCTCAGCCAGCAATGCCAGCAGCACCAGCAACACCTGCAGCACCTGCAACACCACCAACAAAAGTTATTGGAGTAAAACCAAAAAACGGTGTGACTGCAGATTTTGATTTAAACAATAATGTAATGACTGTAAAATCAAAAGATGGTACTCAAGAAGTTTTCGATTTGAAAAATGAAAAGGAGAAAAAACAATTCATTGAAAAATATGGTGATCCCATTATAGTTTCTGATATAACCACATCAGTTAATAGTAATATCAATACAAAGATCACATCAGTTTTAGCAACTACTTTAAAATCTAACCTTGTTGCAAATAATAATATTAATGCAATTAATGTGACCAGCACAAATGTAAATGTGAAGATTGCTAATGATAATATTATGAATGCAAAACTGGCAACGACTGTTTCTTCGCCTATAGTAACGAATTTAAAAACTGATGTAGTTACAACAGTTACTCCGGTAACTGCGGTTTTAATAGATTTCGATATAGTGATCAATATCACAAAGAATACAACAGAGAAAGAGTTGGAGAACCTGATAACTAAGATGAAGGAAAAGGGTTATGAGCTGAAATTCACCGATAAGAATTTTAATGATGGTGTTTTGACAAATATCAGCGGCACTATAAAATATAAAGGAAGCAGCTCAACTTTTTCTGCTAAAGATTTTAAAGACCTGACCATTGCCGTTTTTCATGAGGGTGATGAAGTGGGTTTTAAAATACTGACTGATCTGAGTGATATAAAAAAGACACTGACAAGTACAAAGAAGACGGTTATTTAAAAATCTGTTTAAAATATTTCAGGGCCTGTAGAAAATATCTGCAGGCTTTTTTATAAATAATACCAGGGATTTCGTTTTGCGGCCCAGATATATTTCCGCATATTTCTCCAGAAAGCAAGAATAAGATAGATGATGACCGGCGAGCCCATTGTAAGTAAAGAGAGGTAAATAAAATACTGCCGGATCTTGGTGGTTGCAATGCCTAGGCGATTGCCAATAGCCGAACAAACCCCAAAGGCATTCCATTCTACAAAGCTTTTGAATCGGTTCATATTGCTAATTTAGAAAATAATAGAAAATCCTCCAACCGCATCGCCGGAAAAACAATCCACATTCCGTAAATTCGCGACTCGAATGTGTGGATTGGTTAATGTGCGAATGTGCGGATTAATTGGTTTGTTTTGACCAACTTGTCTCATCCGCACATCTGCAAGTTCGCAAATCTGCACATTAATCACATTTTCAAATTTTCAAATTCATTCCTCATGGTATTCGATCTCGATCTTATCAAAAAAGCTTATAGTGAAATGCCGGCCAAAATAGATGCTGCCCGCAAAGCATTGGGCCGCCCTCTTACATTGTCAGAAAAAATTCTATTTTCTCATCTTTGGAAAGACCTGGCAGTAACAGATTTTGAAAGAGGGAAAGCCTATGTTGATTTTGCACCTGATAGAGTAGCTATGCAGGATGCAACGGCACAAATGGCATTATTACAGTTTGATACGACTGGTCGTAAAAGAGTTGCAGTGCCATCAACAGTCCATTGCGATCACCTTATACAGGCTAAGATCGGTGCTAAAAAGGATCTTGCCCTGGCTATAGAAACAAATCGTGAAGTATATGATTTTCTTGGTTCCATTTCCAACAAATATGGAATTGGTTTCTGGAAAGCAGGGGCTGGTATTATTCACCAGGTTGTATTGGAAAACTATGCATTCCCGGGTGGAATGATGATCGGTACCGACAGTCACACTGTTAATGCAGGCGGTTTAGGAATGATTGCAATTGGTGTTGGCGGTGCCGATGCATGTGATGTGATGGCGGGCCTTAGCTGGGAGTTATTAATGCCGAAATTAATAGGGGTGAAGCTTACAGGCAAAATGAGTGGATGGACTTCTGCTAAAGATGTAATTCTTAAAGTAGCAGGTATCCTTACAGTAAAAGGAGGTACAAATGCAATTGTTGAATATTTCGGTGAAGGAGCTGAAAGCATGAGTTGTACAGGTAAAGGAACTATTTGTAATATGGGTGCAGAGATTGGCGCAACGACATCTACTTTCGGGTATGATGAAAGTATGAACCGTTACCTGAAAGCAACAGGCCGAGCAGAAGTTGCTGCTGCTGCTGATAAAATAAAAGATTATCTGACCGGTGATGCAGAAGTATATGCTAACCCGGAAAAATATTTTGACCGTGTAATAGAAATAAACCTTGATGAATTGGAGCCGTATATTAACGGACCATTTACTCCCGATCTCGCAACGCCTATTTCACAGATAGCAAAAGCCGTGAAGGAAAATGGCTGGCCTGAAAAACTGGAAGTAGCATTGATCGGAAGTTGCACCAATTCTTCTTATGAAGATATCAGCCGTTCGGCTTCTATTGTAAAAGATGCGATGAATAAAGGATTAAAAACAAAATCTGAATTCACGATTACTCCGGGAAGCGAACTGGTTCGTTTTACAATTGAAAGGGACGGGTTCATAAAACAGTTTGAAGATGCGGGAGGTGTTGTATTGGCAAATGCATGCGGCCCTTGTATTGGTCAGTGGGCACGACATATTGATGATCCTAATCGTAAGAACACAATCATCACATCTTTCAACAGGAATTTTGCAAAAAGAAATGATGGTCTTGCCAGCACACATGCATTCGTGGCATCACCTGAAATAGTAACAGCATTGGCAATGGCGGGAACTATTGCTTTTAATCCGCTTACTGATAAACTGAAAAATGAAAAAGGCGAGGAAGTGATGCTTGCTGAGCCAACCGGGTTTGAATTACCTCCAAAAGGATTTGATGTGGAAGATGCAGGCTACCAGGCACCGGCTGAAGATGGAAGTAAAGTATCTGTGAAAGTAAGCCCCGACAGCAAACGCTTACAATTACTTTATCCTTTTGCAGCCTGGGAAGGGATTGATATAAAAGGATTGAAACTGCTTATTAAAGCAAAAGGAAAATGTACAACTGATCATATAAGTATGGCAGGACCATGGTTAAAGTTCCGTGGTCACCTCGATAATATCAGTAATAACATGCTGATTGGTGCAGTTAATTTTTTTAATGAAAAAACTGACACGGTAAAGAATCAGGTTACAGGGGAGTATGGTCCCGTTCCTGCGACACAACGTGTCTATAAAGCTGCAGGTATTGGAACAATCGTAATAGGAGATGAGAACTACGGTGAAGGTTCCTCAAGAGAACATGCAGCGATGGAACCACGTCATTTAGGTGTTCGTGTAGTAATGGTTAAATCTTTTGCCCGCATACACGAAACCAATCTGAAAAAACAAGGTATGTTGGCACTCACATTTGCCGATAAAGCTGATTACGATAAAATTCTTGAAGACGATACTATTGATATCGAAGGCTTGGTAACTTTTAGACCTGGTAAACTATTGCAGGTAGTACTCAATCATGCGGATGGAAGCAGTGAAACTATTCAAGCTAATCATTCTTATAATGCTCAGCAGATCGAATGGTTTAAGGCTGGTGGTGCATTGAATGTGATACGTTCTTCGCAGATTGTGTAAGAGAAATAATACTTATATGTTTTTTTCAAAGTCCTGTTGAAAGTAACAGGACTTTTTTATGTTTTTTCTTCATTGGCTTCCAGCAAAGCTGCATCATAAGGAAACCATCCCTGCCGTTCAGGGATATAAATTTCTGCAGCATTACTATCCACAAATAATTTATAATCGAAGCGGGGATAATTGTGAACGATATAACCAGGATAATACAGTTTTTTTTCAGCCTGTAAAGCATATTGGATCTTTATAAGCATCAGGTATTTGCCCAGGCTGAATTTTTTATAATCCGGATGATAAAAATTCATGATACCCGCAATGCTTTCGTGACCTTTATCAAATACACCTGCAGCAACTAATACACCATTATCTCTTACTTCAACAAGATGAGTATCGAATACATTGATAGGTTGATCGCCATGAAGCCAGTAATGAATCGATTGCGCTGCTTCAAAATCAATATGTGTTTTATACAGTGAATAAAGCTGCTCAAGTTCTTCTGAAAGTTCAAATGGACGAATAGTGACGTGAAATTGTGAGTTTAGTTTGATCAATCGTTTGATAGATTTCCCCAGCTTCAGTTTTTGCAGATCATACCTGAACCAATAAACCCTGTAAACCTCATCACGCAAAGAAATAAAATGAGTGGTGAAAATACTTTGCCCCATACGGTACCACCCTCTGGCAAGAAAAGCATCCAGCTCTTCGCCGGTTAACTGCTCAGGGTAATAAACATAGTTTTCATGCAGCATGTACCACTATTATTTCAACAAAGCTATCAGCTATATTTACAATTCTTAGGATATAATATGATTTTTTTCAGAACTGTTTACTAAAATGGCTTACTCCAAAGTTGATAAGGTCAAAAAGAAGGCTGCCTCCTGTTTTTTTATTTGTAAAAGCCTCCAGTTTATGCTCAATAAGGTTGCGGGGTGATAGATCTTCTTTTAATTCTTTCCAGTCGCGGCGGATCTGTTTTTCCAGCTCCAATTGTTTTACCCTGAGCCGGAGTTTTTCAGTCTCTAAATTTCTTATATTTTTATTTTTCTTCATCCTTTTCTTCTTCCTTTTCAAATAAGGCTTTTACCAATGCATTCATGATCGGTACCCCGATCAGCTTATCTTTTAAAATCCATATAAATATTCCAAAAAATAAAATTATTCCAGCCATGATTAGAAAGCCAAGCCACATATTATCCAATTGCTGACCAATAGCAATGGCGCCAGCAACACTTGCTAATACTAAAAATAAAAAAAACACCAGCGCTGCCATCAGTAAGGCAATCATCAGAGCGGCCACTTTCGAAATTTTTTCCGCTACTGATAATTTTACCTGTGCAACCCTGGTGTTTACATACTCCCTGAGCCGGTCAACCAATGATTCGATCTTTTTGAATTCTTCTGACATAATTTTGTCGTTAGAATTTTAATTTACTAAACTTCTTCCATTTCACCATTCACTTTGCTCAATTCTTCTTCCAGCTTTTCTTTACCCAATTTTACTTTGCGGGTAATTTTATCCGCAAGTTTTTTGCCAGTGTCTGAAATTTTTTTTCTTGTTTCAGAACCTTTGTCAGGTGCAAATAAAACGCCCAGTATACCACCAATTGCAAGACCAGCTCCCATGGCAATCAGGATTTTAGATGTGTTTTTCATAATTGTCTATTTAAAATGTTATTGTTTTAATTTCTTCATTTCAAATTTAACCTGTAAATAGACGAAATAGTATGACCCAGCGCAGATATGAAATTGAGAGTTATCAGGATGGAATTAAAGAATATCCGGCTCGGAATAAAGTTTCAGATTAAGGGATCAGTTATCAGCATCTTTTATTGCCGGACGGTTGTCTTCCTTTCTTTTTTCATAGTGCATATTAAACTGTGAAAGATCTGGGACATTTTTTCGGGGTCGATTCAATTCATATTTATAGATCGTTTGTCCCAGCTTGTACAGAAAAGGCCAACCGATTGTTTCATAATCATATTTATTATCATTCAACACTCCGTCACTGTTTACATAAATGATTGCAGTAAGCATGAATTCAACTTTGTTTTTAAAATCCACTACATACGAAACATCCGTGAGGCAGCCGTAGGCCCAGCCTACCTTATTAAACACACGGACATAGTCGGGCATATTGTGTCCGCCTTCTTTGAAAAAGAATTTTACATAGCTGTCGTAATAAGTACTGGTATCATATTTAGGATAACTTGTTTCAGAAGGATATTGTGAGAGATAACGGTACAAAAAATTATAATCGTCTTTGGATAAATAAAATCGTTGCTTTTCAGGAACTGATTTAGGAAATAAAACAGATTGCAATAGTTGTTGCAGATGATGAACAGTAACATTATTAGCTGTTGTAAAATCAATGGGTCCATTGATCAGGCTATCCTCAGCATTTAGATAAGCATTTCCCATTTTATTTATATGACTAAAATCAAATGAATCTGTGTTGAATGCCATTGCCTGACGGTAGATCGTCGAACCATCCTCGTTTATAAAACTTATTGGATTAGTGTGCCGGTTTTCATCAGCATTCATTCGCATAAACCGCCGGGTAATCCGCAGGTCAGGATACCCCATATTATTCAGGCGTCGGTTAATAGTTTCCTGCCCGATAAACTCATACATACGGTTATAAGCATCATTGTCACTTACCAGGAATGCCTTGCGAATGAATTGTGCAATAGATGGCAATCCATTTTTAGCTGTGCTATCCTTATATAAAACTGTTTGTTTTGAATATCCGCTGTCAAATCGCATAGCTGTGTATTTATTTACACCTGCATTCTTGAGTAAGTTTATTTTTTCAAGAGATAGAAAAGCAAGTGGCATTTTCACAGTTGAAGCAGGATTAAAATACTGCAATGAATCATAATTGTAATAATAGTTTTTAAAAGAAGGCTTGTTTTTTTTATCCCTGTTTATCTCGGTATAGATAATCTGATACCGGTAAATATCAGGGTTCTTTAATACAGATTGCAACAAACTATCAGGTTCAGCCGCTAAAATATTTTTAAGTAATGCATCTGTTTTTGGTTGTGCATGTACACCGGATGAAACAAGAAGGAGTGAGATGATAAGATATTTTGTTAGCATATTGATGAAGATAATAATTCATATCACCCGGATGAAAAGAATTTGAAATAAAAAAGCCACCCGAGGGTGGCTCTAATTTAAAATGCTTTTTTAAACTCAACAGGCGGTGCTTTCGGCCTTGTAAATCCTTTTGTCTTCATTTGTTCTTTTACTTCAGCAATTGCTTTTTCCAGTTGCGGATCAACACCTTTAGCCATTGAAGTCAGATCCTCCGGTACTTCAATATCCGGATCAACACCATGTCCTTCTTTGAACCAGGTTCCATCAGGATTATACATTCTGAATGTTGGCGCTGTAATGCTGCCGCCATCTATCAATCCGGGTACACCACTAATGCCAATTAAACCACCCCATGTTCTGGTACCAATCAATGGCCCTAATTTCTTTTTACGGAAATAATCAGGGAATGCATCACCACCAGAACCACTCCATCCATTCATCAGCATTACTTTGGGGCCAAAGTGTGCAAATGGCGGCCATGGCCATTCTTCACCATCACGAATAGACCAGAATGCAAGGGGCTCACGATTCAGTACCTCAATAAAACGATCCGGTATTTGTCCACCGCTATTAAAACGTTCATCAATTACCAATGCTTTTTTATCCCATTGTGCATTGAATTGTCGCATCAGTTCATTCTGTCCATCTACGCCAGTGCTGGGTACATAGATATAACCAATATCACCATTGCTTGATTCTTCAACTCGTTTACGGTTGCTTTCTATCCACGCAAGATTACGGAGACGGGCTTCATCACTCATCGTTTGTACAACTACCGTTTTTGCACCATCCCATGATGGTTTGCTGTTATAAGTTATTTCTACAGCTTTATTCGCTAATCCCTGGAATGCGGCAAAAGGTTCCTGTTCTGTAGTAAGTGGAATTCCATTTACGGCCAGAATATAACTACCCTCTTTTACATCTACACCGGGTCTATCAAGTGGCGAACGTACTTCTGCATCCCATGCAGCAGTACGAATAATTTTATCGATCTTATAATAATTGCCTTCTGCTGCCCAATTAACGCCGAGATAACCAACAGGGTCACTCTTCGCCTGCTCTTCATCACCGCCGGAACGATAGGTATGTGATGAGTTTAGCTCACCGATCATTTCTCCCAATACAAAATTTACTTCTTCGCGGCAAGTTGCTCCATCCAGCATTTTGAGGTAACGTTCTTTCACCAAATTCCAATCCACACCATGCATGCCTGCATCGTAAAAGAAATCCCTTTCGAGTCTCCAGGTATCCATAAATAGTTGCTTCCATTCCTGAACAGGATTAACTGTCATTGTCATTTCATTGATGCGTAAAGGTTTTTCAAACTTTTGATTTTCTTCCGGCTTTATAACAGCCCATGTATTGGTATTACCACGGAGTGCCAGTATTTTTTTACCATCAGCAGCCAGCAAATAGCGGTTAGCCTCTTCAATAATTGTTTTCTCTTCTCTTTTTTCTATATCAAAATACTTAATTGCAGTCTTACCATCTGCTGCGCCTGTGTTGGGAAATGTTTGATAAATGATCTTTCCTTTGACTGAATTAATATTTCCATACACACCGGGCTTTACAGGCAGAATTGTAAGTCTTGATTCAAACCCGTCAAAGTCTATTTCGACCGGTGAAACTTTTGGTTTTGGGGTAGCTGCAACTGGTGCTGCATCTTTCTTTTTTGCAGTATCAACATTCTCTTCTGAAACTTTTATTTCCACTTTATCATTCTTGGGGCTAAGCAATGATGGGGTGCTTTTCTTTAAACTTATGAATGCAGGTTGCCCGCTATTTGGATAAATAAAAGTATTATCAATGCTGCTGTAACTAGGTTGAAAATTCTGATTGGTAAGCAGGAAAAGATATTTACCATCGGCATCAAAAGCAGGGGAACTGCAGTTGTAATACCCGCTTGTTGCCAGTTGAGTTTTCTTACTCTGCATATCATAAATGAAGATAGCGGTGTGATAATTTTCAAGGTCGCGGCTGTAAGTAAGCCAGCGGCTGTCAGGCGACCAGTCGCATCTGAAACCTTCCAGCTGACCATGGCTCATCCGTAAACCTTTATCAACATCATACGTTTGTGAAGTGCTGAAATCATACACTTTTATCCGCATTGCTTTATCAATAAATGCGATCTTCTTACTGTCGGGTGACCAGAATAAATTATAACGGAAGCCAGGTCCGTAGTTAGTCAGCTTCTTTGCTGAATTTTCTTTACTAGGATCCATTGTCCATAATTCATATTCGCCGGATTGGTCGCTCCAGTAAGCCAGTGTTGTTCCGTCAGGTGACCAGGCAGGATTTCGTTCTGCATAACCGGAAGAACGGGTGAGATTTTTTACAAAACCATTTTCAGCTGGCACAGAAAATATTTCACCTCTTGCTTCCACTAATACACGGTTACCATCAGCACTGATGCTTGCATGCTGAATCAATTTATCTACTGTTTCGTTACCGGGTTTCAAGCCAGCTTTATCGGTTACCACATTTATTTTTACTTCTTTGGCTTTTTGTGAAGTAAGATTGTACAAATACAGTTTGCCGCCGGCTTCATACACGATATCTTCTGGCCCGAGTGAAGGCCAGTGCACATCATAATCAGTGTATTTAGTCAGTTGTTCAAAAGTTTTTTTATTTACATCATAACGCCAAAGATTCATCCGCACTTCGGGGCCACGATCAGTAATGAAATAAATATGATTGCCATGCCACATTGGTAATTCATCTGCAAAATCTGTTTTTGTTGAAATATTTTCTGAGCTGTTATCTTTCAGGTTGAAAATATGAATGTCTGCACTCAAACCTCCCTGGTAGCGTTTCCATGTTCTGAAAACCGTTGAACGGAAAGTAACCGCCATTTGTTTTCCATCAGGAGAATAGCTGCCGAACTCTGCATAAGCTAACTGCATTCTTTCCGCAGCGCCACCGGTAGATGAGATTGTAAAAAACTGGTTGAAACGTTCACGACCTGCTTCGCGACCTGATGCAAATAAAATGCGTTTGCCATCAGGTGCCCAATCAACAATACGATCGGGAAGGCCATGTTGTGTTAAACGCAGCGGCACACCACCATTTGCCGGCATCGAATACACATCAAGATTACCATCATAGTTACCGGAAAAAGCAATTGTTTTTCCGTCGGGAGAAAATTTAGGAAAACTTTCCACACCGGCTGGCGAACTTAGTTTAATTGCTGTACCGCCTTCTTTAGGAGCAATCCAGACATCGTTGGCATAAGTAAAAACAATTTGTGATTGCGATACATCCGGGAAGCGAAACAGGCCCGCATCTATCTGTGCAGATAATTGCAGGCAACCGAAACCCATTAACAGCGACACAAAAGATTTTTTTTTCATGGTAATAGCAGTTTATTATTTGAAATGAAAAGAATAATTAAGGAACGGATAACTTTTTAACGAGAGAAGAAAACCTGGTGGTATGGCGGCTTTCATTTATCATTTAAAGGGAACTAAACTTAAGATTTTTTCAGAACAACAATCAAAAAAAATGATGACCGGAAATTGTTGCATCGATAATTGGGTTAAAAACAAAAAGGGCATCTGTAAAAGATGCCCGTAATTTTTTTTTGGAAAGCCTGTTTATTAGCTCAGGTGTTTCGCCAGGTGCTTAGCCATATCAAACATAGATACCTGTGATTTACCACCGAAAATTGGTTTCAGTTTGTCATCAGCATTGATCATACGTCTGTTTGCTTTATCCTGCAAACCTTTTGCTTTAATGTAAACCCACATTTTCTTTACTACTTCAGTACGGGGTAATCCTGCACTGCCAACTACTGCTGCCAATGCTGCACTTGGAGTAAGTGGTCTCATGAAGGCAGGGTTAGGTTTACGAGCTGCTTTTTTCTTAGCTGGCTTCTTAGCTGCTTTTTTTGGAGCTGCCTTTTTTGGAGCTGCTTTTTTCTTAGCTGCTTTCTTAGCTGGTTTTTTTGCTGCGGGTTTTTTAGCTTTTTTCTTTGTTGCCATAATGTTTTTAATTTAGAATTTTAATGGATGTCATTATTTTTCTGGAATCAAATATAGAGTTTTTCACAATAGAGAAATATAATTCATAATTTTTCTTATCCTCATTCTCCCTCTGGAAAACCTGCTTTTGCAGGGTGCAAGCTATCGGTTGCCCTATGAGCTATGTTGAATATAGCTTTGTTATTTCACTGAAATAGAAAATGAATTTGCTTTTTTAAAGATTACATTGGCAGTTATGTATTGGCTAAGATTCACAAGAAAACCCTTACCCAACAAGGCTTTTGGGGTAACACAATTGATTATATACTTATAACTTCTGTATGCTGTTCACATGAGTTAAGAAGGATGGCTGGGTGATAATTGCTTGCCCCTGGAGCAGCTATTTGACTGTACAAACCTGATCTCTGCACCGTTTTTAGTGCTACCAGTTTTTCACATTTCCTTACCAGCCCGAGTAGAAAAATGATGAGCTGACAGGTTAAAACAGGATTTTCATTGGGGAAAATGATAAAACGATGGCCTATTCTTCCTAGGTGTATTTCTAATTTTCTTACTCCAAAATGACTTTGCCGGTTCATTGAATAATGCGACAGAGAAAGAAAAAGTTTAACCATTATGAAAATATACGAACGCAATCCTTTTTTATCCTATTCCATTTTCATATCTTTTACATACTAAAATCAATTTTATGACACGCTATCACGTTATTTCGAGGGTAGCGATTTATTTGCTATCCATCGTACTCATCAGCTTTGGTATTTTTCATTTTATGTATCCAAGGGATCTGGTTGTATTCGTCCCCGCCTCATTGCCTGGAGGCATTAACTGGGTTTATATTATCGGTGCAGTTTTTATAGTAGTGGGAATTTCTTTCCTCACCAATAAGTTTGTGAAAATAACGGGATACCTGTTATTTCTGATACTTGTTGTTTTTATAATCACCATCCATGTGCCCAATTATATGGATGCAGGTGACAAAGAAATGAAGCAACTTGCTTTAATAAATATTTTAAAAGATACTGCCATAGCAGCTTTTGCATTGCATATAGCTGCTGGCGCCCATCACCAGCATTTGCACTTCGAAGAAAGTGATTAATTTTTTTATGCTCCGCAACTTACTATAGTATTTGTTGATACAGGTGTTACAGTAAGTTGTGTTTTGTTAAGTGGGGGGATGAAATATTTTCTTAAGCAGGTCATACAGTTCGGGGTGTTTTGATTTCAGCATATCGGGTCGTTCAAAAAAATATTCTGAGACTACTGCAAAGAATTCAGCCTGGTTGGTGGCTCCATAAGGGTTGATGTCTGATTTATCATCAATGATATCTTCGATTTTTTTCTGCATCAGATCTAGCCAGGGCAGAATATATTTTTTTTCAAGCAAAAATTCAGGGATGCCATCAACGGCGCCATCTGTTTTATCCACTAAATGTACAAACTCATGAATGGCCACATTCGATTTACCGGTTTTGTTGATGAAGGCCTGCCGCAGCTCATATTGTGAAAGTATCATCATATGATTCATAGCGCCGCTGCCAACCATACCGAGTGTATTGCGGTGATGACCTTCCTGCTCAAACTCATCGCCGAAGGAATCAGGGTATAATAACACTTCGTTCAGGTTTATATATTCCCACTCTTTGAAACCAAAAATGGGAATAACAGCACTGGCTGCAACAAAGACCTTGTCCATTTCTTCCACGGTTGTATTTACGCCGGTAATTTTTACATGTGAAAGAAAATTGATCATACGGTCTTCAAATTCTTTTTTTCTTTCTGCATTTAATTGCTGGTAAAAAGGAACCTGTTCATTAAGTATTTTACGAAATGAATCGGGAAAACTTTTTATTAAAGGCGGCTTCTTTTTCCGCTGAAAATAAATGAGTGAAAATAAAATGAAGCCGGCCAGGATGGCCATGAACAAAACAAAAGGGTGCATCCTGCAATTTAAAGAATATTGAGGTTTGGTTTTGACTGAAGGCGTAGATTTGATATTTATTAAAACAATTTTGTGAAAGGAATAAGACCCGATCTTGATATCATTAAAGACATTCTCGAAGCTGTGCTGAAAGTGCAGCCTGAATCATCGTTTACACAAAGCCTGTATCATCAATACCAGGAGAGAGGCGGGTTGAGCAAAAAACAATTACAAGGATTATTAGGAAAGGCGCAAAAGATAAATTCAATTCCTTCAGCAAAGCTGGCTACACTGGAAGCGATCATTTTACGCAAGCATGAAAAAACAAAAACGACTGCGCCGGTACAGGCGGGGCCTTTATTTGAAAAGAATGAAACCGCAGGAAAAATGATAGATGCATTACTTGTAAAATATCCTGCGCACAAAAGGGTTTTATTTTTTAAAACAAAATTTGATAATAATGAAACGCTTTTGGCCGCTGAATTATCAGAACTGGAAAAATTTACTAAACTACTTTTAAAATGATCAAATATTGGTTACTGATATTTCTGTTTATCAATTCCTGCACGGGTAATAAGAAACTTGCAAAAACAAATCATCCGGATGCAGAAGGTTGGGTTGATCTGTTTAACGGAAAGGATATTAATGATTGGGTTGTTAAGATCAATCATCACGAAACGGGAGATAATTATGGAAATACTTTTCGGGTGGAAGAGGGGATGATAAAAGTCCGCTATGACCAGTATGAAAGTTTTAATGAACGATTTGGACATTTATTTTATAAAACACCATACTCCTATTACAAACTGAAACTGGAATATCGTTTTACAGGCGAATTCAGAAAAGATGCACCAAGTTATGCCAACTTAAATAGTGGTGTAATGTTTCATTCGCAAAGTCCCTTTACAATATTAAAAGAACAGAACTGGCCGATTTCAATCGAGTTTCAGTTCAATGCAGGGCTGGGTGATGGTAAATCAAGGCCTACAGGGAGTATGTGCTCGCCAGGAACAAATGTTGTATACAAAGGTGTACTCGATGTGCGGCATTGCATTACATCTTCTTCCCGAACATTTGGTAAAGATGAATGGGTAAAAGCCGAACTGGTTGTTTATGGAGATTCATTGGTTTCTCATATCATTAATGGCGATACTGTACTTCAATATTCAAAACCACAAATAGGGGGCAATGTGGTTGCAAACTTTGATCCGGCTATTAAGATCGATGGAAAGTTATTGAAGGATGGATATATTGCTTTGCAAAGCGAAGGGCAGCCGATTGATTTCAGGAATATTCAGTTGCTGAATCTGGAAAAGAAATAGCATCGGAAAAGCAAAGCGGGAACTTACAGTCCCCGCTTTATTATTTATGGCGCTGTTGTTTTGCTTCCTGTAGTATTAATGATAGCAAGTAATTTACCTTCCGGTTTTTCGGCAGATGTGTAATACAGCTTCAAACCAGATTGATTAGCAACCTTAACACTGAAGATCTCTTTAACACCGCATTTCATAGAGTAGTTATTATCTGATGTGTTGGTAAACTTCCATTCTTTCAGCAATATACCATCGCTGCTTTTTAAAGCAAGTACACGGTCTTTACCGGCCTGGCCGCAATGAAAGTATTTTACAGTCAATTCGCTGCCTGCAGTATTACTGAGACTGATGGTTTGCACTTTTTCGATGTCTTTACCACAACGCTGTAGTACAAGCTTACTATCCTGGTAAATTTCAAAACACTCACCGCCAGCAGGAGAAGTAAATGATGAAAGACTAAGGGCTGCAAAAGCCAGTGTAAAACAGGCTGTTGTTTTTTTAAATAAACTTTTCATGACTGATAATTTTTTGTTTGATAAATGAGATAAACTCTGTTGACAATACAAATAAACTTACAGCAGGAGCCGGGATAAAATATGTTTGATGAAATGCAGGGTCAGCCTGACGTGCAGCAGCTATTTCTTTCGCCTGTTTGAATTGATCAGGTAAATGACCATTGTTATGATCAATAAACCTGTAGAACCATATACGAGATAACTCACTGGCATATCAGGCTTTTTCTGTTCTAAGTGTAGTCCACGTCCATAAAGCGCCGAGTAGATCTATAACTCCAAAGACAACCAGGACAGGCGATACATAATCCAGCGCAGCAAATGCGGTAAAAGCAATACATACGAATATTCTTGTCGGGATAGTATGTTTTAGCACTGCTTTGATATTTTCAGCCCCGGTGCGATGATAATAATAACCGATACAGAAAACAAGTACGCCAACTACACGTATCCAGACTTCATTGGTTTGGGGCAACTGGAGTGTTTTTAAAAAAAGATTGGGAACAAATATCAATGTAAGTCCTGTGAGGTAGAGGTAGAAACCAAAATAATAAACTGATTTGGCGGCGGGTGACATAATCGTTGATTTTGGAAATAAATAAAAAGAAAAGGTAAATCAAATTCAGTTTATCTGAGCGGTTTTGTTTCAGGATGATTTAAGTAACTTGGAAAAGCTTTTGTGAGTGTGCTGCAAGAAACATTTGAACAATTTTAAACATGTTTAAAATAATAAAACTATTATGATAAGGATCGCATTGACTTTTTCTGCTATGTTATTATTTCTTTCTTCCTGCCAGCAACCAATGGCAACTGAAAGCAAACTGGATAAATTGTTTGATAGCCTGTTCAAAAAAGATGAACCCGGTGGGGCTGTGCTCATTGCAAAAGATGGGAAAACGATCTTCTCAAAAGGGTTTGGTCTTGCTGATATTAAAACAAAAGAAGGCATTACTCCGGCTACTTTATTTAATGTAGGCTCTATTAGTAAAACTTTCGTTGCATTTGGAATTTTAAAACTGGCAGATGAGGGTAAACTATTTCTTGATGATGAATTATATAAATATTTTCCCAATTTCAAAGACAGTACGATCCCTCATAAGGTAAAACTGAAACATATGCTTACGCATACTTCAGGTTTGCCTAACTTAAGAAAGATAAATGAGGATAGTGTGTTTTACCTGACTGCAAAAGATGAAGGAAACTGGGAACCAGTTTACCAGGCCGATAGCCTTGAGTTTGAACCAGGTTCACGATATACTTATTCCAATATTGCATTTAACGGGCTGGCTTTGATAATAGAAAAAGTTAGCGGAATGAAATGGCAGGAGTATATCCAAAAAAACATTATGAAACCTGCCGGTATGAAAATATCTGTTATACAAGATGGCCCATATCCTGAGTCAGGGGTAAGTCATGCGTATTGGTATGATGGCAAAAACTATTTAGAAAAAGATTATGGCGAGGAACCAACATTTCCCGCATCAGGCAATGGAGGTGTTTGGAGTTCGGTGGAAGAATTGTGGAAGTATGAGCAGGCTGTTCAGCGATTTGTTTTTTTAGATAGAGGTTGGATAAAGAAATCACGAACAGTATTCGAACATAAAAACTGGAGCGGTTCCAATCCATCGGAATTAGGGCTAAGCTGGTTTATGACAAATTTTGAAAACAACAAACTGATCGGTCATACTGGTTCACAAGGAGGTTTCAGGGCCGATTATGTTTGGGTGCCTGCAAAAAATGTTTTCTACGTTATACTTTGCAACACACCAAAAGATCTGTATGAGGTCAGAAAATCTGTATTTAAAATTCTTGAGTTATAAAATGGTTACCATAGAATCGGCACGCAAGGCTGCCTTGTCATTGCCAGAAGCAGAGGAGAGATCTCATTTTCATATTCCGGATTTCCGGGTAAAGAATAAAATTTTTGCTACTCTTCATTTAGATAAGAATTATATGATGATCAAACTATCAGCAGTTGATCAATCCGTGTTTTGTTCTTTTGATAGGGAAATTATTTTTCCTGTGCCAGGTGGCTGGGGTAAAAAAGGGGCAACTTTTTTTGACCTGAAAAAGATCAAAAAGCAAATGTTGCTGGATGCACTTACCTGTGCATGGAAGAATACAGCCCCGCCAAAGCTTGTTAAGCAACATTTTGACAATGAATAGTCAAATTATTTATACGGTCGGCTTTATGAGCCCTATTAACTTATTTTTACCTCATAAATAAATACTCTATGCGTAAGTTGATAATCCTGTTTCTGTTGGTGCCTGTATTTTCCCTGGCACAGAAGAAGTTAATTACTCTTGAAGATTTGTACAAGACCGGTACTTTTCGTGGCGAACCGGTCCGTGCTTCTTTCGATACCATTGATGTAACAGCTGCAATAAAACCTGAAGATGTAAAAAATGAAGATGGAAAACCCATCGGACAAATACAGGATATAATTATTTCATCGACTGTTCCCGGGAAATATATTATTCGCACAGCGATTGAACCTATTTATCGCCGCAGCAGCAAAGGACTGGCGTATGTGTATGAACTGGCCTCAAAAAAAACTATACCAGTTGATAAAGAAAAAATCCTGCATCCAACCTTTTCACCAGACGGAAGCAAACTGGCTTTTGTAAAGGATAATAATCTTTATCTGAAAGATCTAACTACAAATACAGTAAAAGCTGTTACTGCCGATGGTAAATGGAATTATATAATCAATGGCAATTGTGATTGGGTGTATGAAGAGGAATTTGAATTTACACAGGCTTATCAATGGAGCCCTGCCGGAAATTATATCGCTTATTATCGCTTTGATGAAACAAATGTGAAGGAATATAGTATGACTATGTATGATGACAGTCACAATAAGGAGTATCGCTATAAATACCCCAAAGCAGGTGATGATAATTCGAAGGTTGAAATTTTTATTTATAACATCAATACCGGGCAAACAGTAAAAGCGCAGTACGAGCAAGGCGATATTTATATTCCCAGGATTAAATGGACAAAAGACGATAATACTCTTTGTGTGTTCTGGATGAACCGTCACCAGAATCAGTTGAAACTGCTTGCCACCAATGCACAAACGGGTGAAGCCAATGTTATGTATGAAGAAAAAAATAAATACTATATCGAGATCAATGACAACCTGCAGTTTTTAAATGATAAAAAACATTTTGTTTTTACCAGTGAAATGAATGGCTATAATCATATTTACTTATATAGCCTTGATGGAAAAGAAAAAAAACAAATAAGCAGCGGCAACTATGACATGGCTGAAATAAATGGGGTGGATGAAAGCAACAGTCGTATTTATTATACAATGGCTTATCCGCGGCCGGTTGACAGGAATGTTTTTGTAAGCGACTATAAAACCGGCAAAACCTTCCCGCTTACGGAAGGAAACGCATGGTACAGGATTTCGTTCAATGATGATTACTCAAAGTATTTTCTTTTTAAATCTGATTTGAATACGCCACAGGTAGTTACACAGCACAGCCTGGTATTTGATAAAAAGAGAAACCCTGCAAGCACTCTTTTAAAAACGATAAATGAAAGTGCAAAGTTGAAAGCTAAAATGGAAGAGTATGCAATTGGTAAGGCAGAATTGATAAAAGTTCCCAATACAAAAGGTGATACACTTAATGGCTGGATGCTGAAGCCAATGAATTTTGATGCTACTAAAAAATACCCGGTATTGTTTTGCAATTATGGTGGACCCGGCTCACAGCAGGTTGGTAATCGCTTTGGTGCTGTAAGTTTCTGGCACCAGATGCTGGCTGAAAAAGGATTTATTGTTGTGAGTGTAGATAATACAGGCACCGGTTATCGAGGTGAAGAGTTTAAAAAGAAAACTTACCTGCAGTTAGGCAAGTATGAAATAGAAGACCAGATAGATGCGGCAAAATATCTTGCGAAGCTGCCATATGTAGATAAAAACAATATCGGTCACTGGGGCTGGAGCTATGGTGGCTTTATGAGTTCACTGGCTATAACAAAAGGAGCTGATGTATTTACTGCTGCTGTTGCCGTTGCGCCGGTTACATCGTGGAGATACTATGATAATATTTACACAGAACGTTATATGCGTACTCCGCAGGAGAATCCTTCGGGCTATGATGACAATTCTCCTATCAATCATGTAAAAGAAATTAAAGGAAAATATTTGTTGATACATGGAACAGCCGATGATAATGTACATTTCCAAAATAGTGTACAAATGATAACAGCATTGGTGAAAGCAAATGTAGATTTTGAAAGTGCTTATTATCCCAATAAAAACCATGGTATTGGTGGTATGCAGGATAATACAACCTTTCATCTCTGGAGTAAGATGACAAACTGGATTTTGACCAATATGGGGAATGAAAATACCAAGGGCCCGGTTGGAAAAACTACAGTGCCAAAGCCTTTTTAATATTTGTCAATAGTGAATTGGATAGTCCTGCTAGAGGCAGGATTTTTTTTTCTTCAGGTATTTTGTTTGTGGTTGTTCAGGGGACCCTATTATAAAAAGATACCCCCGGTAGAAACCGGGGGTGTAATCAAAAACCATTAACCATTAAACCTTATCCTATGAAAATTCTAATCGCTAATTTCGACAAATATGTTAGACCAACAACTTTTTTTTAGAATTTGTATTGCACAAACTGTCCTTTTTGCTAATTTTTGACTGAACTCAATATTTTTGTGGTATGCATACTAGGTTTGCATGACATAAAACAGTTGTTTGTAGAATTAGTTCTACATCAAATTTAAATAAACATGAATATAGTTATAGCAATCACAGGGGCCAGTGGATCAATCTATGCTAAGCTTTTAGTAGGAAAATTACTACATATTAAAAGTCAATGGAAACAATTGAGCATTGTAATGACCGATAATGCAAAATTGGTTTGGCAAACTGAGCTCGGTGATGAATCTTATAAAGACTGGCCGGTTAATTTTTATTCTAAGAATGATTTTATGGCTCCCTTTGCATCGGGTTCGGGCAAATACAATACTATGATCATAATTCCCTGTAGCATGGGAACATTGGGTCGCATTGCATCTGGTGTTTCTGATGATTTGATAACAAGAGCTGCTGATGTGGTATTAAAAGAAAGAAGAAAATTGATTTGTGTAGTAAGAGAAACGCCGTATAATCTTATTCATATAAAAAACATGGAGACGATCACACTTGCCGGCGGAATCATTTGCCCGGCTACACCTTCATTTTACAGCAAACCAACAACCATTGAAGAAGCTGCTTCTACAGTGGTTGATCGTGTACTTGATCTTGCTGGACTTGATATTACTACATTCAGGTGGGGAAAATAAAAAGGGCGCCTGTTACGCGGCACCCTTTGCATTGCAAGCATTAGCAGTTAAACTTAGTTATTATATTGCCCGCCGGCATTTATCCAGTTTGTAATTTTTTGTCTCTCCGCTGGAGGAAGCAAACCAGTTGGCGGCATCGCCGATGGATTTGCGTTTACAGCCCTTTGCTGAATCAATGCGCCGTTAGCTACAATATTACAATCAACAGTCCAGTTTGGCGCCTGGGTTCCATTGTGACAACCGCTGATGGCACAATTCATTTGCAACAGATCTCTGACCTGTGAAAAAAGCGGACCCGCTGTAGCTGTACCTACCGTTGTATTAGCAGCACCAGTGCAGTTATTCGCATCTTTAGCAGTTATTGTATAATTACCAGGAGCCAGGTTATTAAATGTTCCTGATGATTGAAAATTCACTCCATTTAAACTATATGTGTAAGGGAACAATCCGCCACCTGCAAGTGAGGTGAGAATTCCATTATTAGCACCTGTACAAGGAACATGTGCTGTAGGATTTATGTTTTGCGAGATTGTAATACCAGCACAAGGATTAGGATCGGTTAAGGTCACAACAGTAGAACCTGTACAACCTATTGCATCTTTTGCAACAATTGTATAAGTACCTGCAAACAGGTTGCTGAAAGTAGATGAAGATTGGGGTGCCCCGTTATTATTAGTGTAAGTGAAAGGAGCAGTACCACCAATTGGGCTTACTGTAATGGAACCTGTTGAACTACCGGGGATATTCGGATTAAGTACTATTGTTTGCTGCACTGTAATTGTAACTCCCGTGCATGGACTTAACAGTGTAAAGTTTGAAGTACCAGTACATCCATTTGCATCTTTTGCAGCTACTGAATAATTCCCTGCAACGAGATTACTAAATGTGCCTGATGCCTGGAAAGTGCCGTTATTTAAACTATAAGTATACGGCCCCACACCACCTGATGCTGATGCCGCAATGCTACCATTTGTTCCGCCCTGTGTAGTTGGGTGAGTGAGTGTGCCATTCACAGTAATGGTAACACCTGCACATGGACTTAGTAAAGTAAAGTTGCCTGTGCCTGTACATCCGTTTGCGTCCTTAGCAGTAACTGTAAAACTACCAACAGCTAATGTATTAAATACATTGGAACTTTGAAAAGTAGTACCATTAATGCTGTAAGTATAAGGTGCAACTCCGCCACTTGCGTTTGCTGTGATCGTACCATTAGTGCCAGTTGGTGTAGTCGGGTTTGTAGTTGTGCCGGTTACGGTGATAGTAACACCTGCACATGGACTTAGTAAAGTAAAGTTGCCTGTGCCTGTACATCCGTTTGCGTCCTTAGCAGTAACTGTAAAACTACCAACAGCTAATGTATTAAACACATTGGAACTTTGAAAAGTAGTGCCATTAATACTGTAAGTATAAGGAGCAACTCCGCCACTTACGTTTGCTGTGATCGTACCATTAGTGCCGGTTGGTGTGGTCGGGTTTGTAGTTGTGCCGGTTACGGTGATAGTAACACCTGCACAGGGATTTGGTGCCGTTAATGTAAATGAATTGGAACCAGTACAACCATTACTGTTTTTTGCAGTTATAGAATAAGTAGCTGCTGCAAGATTAGTAAAAGTGCCGGTTGCTTGAAAAGCCCCTCCATTTAAACTAAAAGTAAAACCTGAGCCCCCTGAAGCAGATGCTGTGATCGTACCATTAGTGCCGGTTGGTGTAGTCGGGTTTGTACTTGTACCGGTAACACTAACTGTTACACCCGTACATGGGTTATTAGGAGGTGGGGGATCTCCACCACCATTACAGGACAGAAAAGCAAAAAGATACATAATGGCTGATAATTGTATCAGCCTGCTGAAGGTCTGCGTTCTCATATTTGATTCTTTATTTGATTTTTTTAAAAAATTAAAAAGCGCAGGATGTGTTTAATTTTTTATTTAGCAAATGGTTTGAAATTAGCACTCAATAAGGCACCGGCACTATTCAATTTAACTTTCCCAAAGCCTACACCCTCCCAGGGTATTTTTAAATAAGGGCTTAAGGAAACAGAAAACTTATTACTGATCTTTCTTTCATAGCCACCTGCCAGTGTGATGACGCTGAAATAGTGTTTGTTTTCATTATAATATTCCCAATTCCTTACTGCAGGCTGACCCGTTCCGGTTTTATAATGGTAGGTATATTTTTCTTCCTTCATGATATAGGATGAAAGACCAAATGTGCCGAACCAATTTCTTTTTTTATTAGTTGAAAAATTATAGTTTAATAAAAGTGGTATTTCATACACTTTGCAATCAGCATCTACTTTTTCAAGTGTTGGGTAAAACTGCCACCACCAGCCCGGAGCATTATAATCCTCAGCATCCGCGGTATAAATTTTACGGGCAGAATAAAAACCTGTTTGTATTGAAATACGGTCGTTAAAAGCATAACCCAGACCCAATCCATAGACCGGCATTATTTTTCCAACATTGCCTCCAACTCCTCCCACATCTGGCCCCACAGAAGCTGAAATGAATAAACCATTCCCTTTCCCTTGTTTCTTTTTTGAAGATTTTGCTGATGCTTCCGGAACTTCAGCATTCACAGGTTGAGTTTTTGCCGGGCTCAAAACATCAGCAGGTTCTTCTTTCTTTGCAGAAGAGATATCGCTTTTGTTTTGTGTTACCGGGTCAGGATTTGCGTTTGATACATTGTCCGATTTATTGATTGAAGGATCCGGATTAAAAGTTGAATTCTGAGTAAGAGGTGAACCAGGATTTTGATTAGCAGGTATACCGTTTGTCATATCCTGATCTTTTGTTCTTTTTGCAGGAATAGTTGCCGGCTGGTTTCTTTTATTCTTGTTTTCATTTGGCGTTTTTACAGCTGGAAAAGAAATAACAGGTGTTGCTTTTACCTCGTTACCTGGTTTTTCATTTTCAGACAGATCAGTTCCTGTTGGTTTAATGGATTCAACGTTTTCAGTTGGGTTATGAGTCGCATTATCAGTTTTAGTTGGCCCGCTGGAAGATTGTTTAGTTGTGGCAGATGCAATTTTTTTATCGGCATCACCATTAAAAAATAAATAAGCTACGCCACCACCAGCAAATAAGAATAAGAGTAACAAGTAGGCTGCCCTTCTTTTTTTCTTTTCCTCTACTGGCATGTGTTTATCAAGCAGCATGTTCATCTTCTCCCATGCTTTCTCGTCGTAGGAAGGATGATGGTTTTCAGCAGCTTCGGTTATTTTTTTATCTGTTTCTTCAAACTGCATTTTTGGCTAATTGAATTTCGTTTTGTCTAAATAATATTTTCTGTAATTGCTTTCTTGCTTTGGCCAGGTTCGATTTTGATGTTCCTTCCGATATACCCAATCGTTTACTTATCTCATCGTGTGTAAATCCTTCAATAATATATAAGTTCAGAACAGTACGATATCCCGGTGACAATTCCTGTATAGCACGGATTATTTCTTCATGTGAAATTTTATCCAGCGCTGTTTCGCTTACTGAAGGGATTTGGAAAACGATATTATCCAGCTCTGTTACTACACGGTGTTTTTGCGATTTTCTAAAATGATCAATAGCTGTGTATACCATGATTTTTCTTACCCAGCCTTTAAAAGAACCCACCACATCTGCATAGGCCGGTTTATAATTATGCATTTCTTTGAACACTTTCAAAAACCCGTCATTCATGATCTCCAGCGCATCATCCTGGTTTTTGGCATAGCGGTCGCAAATAGCCATAGCATAGCCATAGAAAGAGTTATAAATAGCCTTTTGACTCTCTCGTTTATTCAGAGCACATTCTCCGACATGGTGTGTCAGTTCATCGGGTGATAGCAAACGCAGTTGTTTTCAGATAATTAAACGGTATTCGTAGGCTACCGGTTGCCTTTGTGTGTTACAAGTTACAAAGTATTGGTCTTATAGAGAATCAACCATCGTAGTATGCTGAGTTTGAAGGATTTTTTTATCAAATTATTTCTGCTACATAGCGTGAATGAGTGACGTATCAGACTTAAAAAATAAATGACGGGTATTAAAAAAGCCCCGTACGGAGCTTTTGATATTTTGAAGTATTTCTTTATTTGTTTTTTGGCTTATCGATCATATAATCAAAACGTTTACCGCTGTACTCAGCCATATCCGGTATTGCTTCAGCTTTATAAGCACCTGCATCCAGTTTCTTTTTAGTATCACTAAATGCATTCAATGTGATCTCAATATCCTCATCCGTATGTGCAGCTGAAGGAATGAGACGGTAAATAATATGTCCTTTTGGGATAACAGGATACACAACAATAGAAGCAAAAACTCCATAATTTTCCCTGAGATCCATTACCATTTGTGTGGCTTCTTCCACGCCACCGTCCATGTACACAGGTGTTACAACTGAATCGGTGTTACCAATATCGAATCCTCTTTCTTTTAATCCGCTCTGCAGTTTCATTGCATTGCTCCAAAGCTTTTCCTTATACTCCGGGTGATTACGTACCAGTTCTAATCTTTTGAGGTTACCTACTACTAACGGCATTGGTAAGCTCTTTGCAAAAATCTGTGAACGGATATTATAACGGATATAATCAATGATCTTTTTGTCACCGGCAACAAATGCGCCGATGCTTGCCATTGATTTTGCAAACGTGGAGAAATACAAATCAATTTCATTCTGGCAGCCTTGTTCTTCGCCGGCACCGGCTCCTGTTTTACCTAGCGTACCAAAACCGTGTGCATCATCTACGAGCAAACGGAATTCGTATTTAGATTTCATCGCTGCTATTTCTTTCAGTTTACCCTGGTCGCCGGCCATACCAAATACACCTTCCGTGATCACCAGTATACCACCTGCTTTTTGTTTTTCAATTAATACAGTGGCACGTTGCAATTGTTTTTCACAATCATCCAGATCATTATGTTTGAAAACATAACGATGCCCCGGATGCAAACGCAGACCATCAATGATACATGCATGGCTTTCGGCATCATAAATAATAACATCATGGCGGCTGCACAACGTATCAATGATACTTACCATGCCCTGATATCCAAAATTCAATAAAATTGAATCTTCTTTTGCTTCAAATGCTGCCAGCTCAGCTTCTAATTGTTCATGCAGGTTACTGTTTCCACTCATCATACGGGCACCCATCGGGTAAGCCAGACCGTAATCTGCAGCGCCTTGCGCATCTGCTTTTCTTACTTCGGAGTGGTTGGCCAGGCCCAGGTAATTATTAAGGCTCCATACGATCATTTCTTTTCCGCGGAACATCATCCGACTGCTGATCTCACCTTCTAATTTAGGGAAAGCGAAGTACCCATGTGCCCTTTCGCGGTGCTGGCCGATTGGGCCAGAATTCTTTAGCAATCTTTCAAATATGTCTGCCATAATGCTACTTAAATTGGTTGATAAATGAATGGCGCAAAGGTAAGGGTTTGAAAGGCATTTCAGAGTGAAGTTGATATAGCAAATAGTAATTGTGAACAAGTCAAAATACTTAACTACCAATCCTTTAAGACTGAACCTTCAGAGATTAACATTCATCCAATATTTTAACTCCGCTATTTCTTCAACTTCTCCCATTTTATTTTTAGTTCATTAAAAGCTTTCATTGCTTCTTTTACATTGGCTATCATTTGCGTCGTGGGTGGCATATCACTATCCTGCAAAACATTAAAGAGAGAAGCGAATGAGTTATTTAACCTGCTAAAACTTGGCTCAGTACTGCCTTGTGGCGAATTTTCTATCAATGCAACTTCTTTTATTGCGGGGGTATTCTGATCGCCGGAAAGTTTTGCCCGGTAGATCCTTATCTCATCAAGAATTTTCATACACTCTTTTCTTGCAGCATAGCATTGATATGAAAGATCGTATTGCAATTGGATATCTTTTGCAAATGTCTTAACCCTTGGATCCATTTTTATAGTGATTGATTGTTCATGTACTTTTCCATCAACAGTAAGACGAACAATATAATTACCGGGCATAACCCATGGTGCTGTTTGGTTGGGTTCAGTGTTTTTATAAATGGCGGAAATAGGATAGGATGGCGGAATGTTCAACGGATCTAATTTCATGTTCCACATAAAACGATTGTGACCTTCTTTAGTTGAAAGTATTTGTTGTGGGCGGATCCAATATTGCGGAATATTTACGTTTCCGATTTTGTAAAGTGTGTCCTTGTTTGAATAGGTTCTTAGTTTTATAGTTCTTCCGGCAGCATCTTTCGAAATGATTTCAAGTGTCACATCATTTGCTTCTTCATTTAAATAATAATCGATCATTGCTCCATCAGGTGGATTCAAACCCGCTGGTTCTTCCTGTGGTACTGGTGTATCAGTGTACATACTCCAGCGGATGCGATAAGCAGGTTGTGGCTTGTATAAAATTGTTGGTGAAGCCGATAACTTTTCTGTCAATTGGCGCAATGAGGTAATATTGTCTAAGATCCAAAAACTTCTTCCATGTGTACCCACAACAACGTCATCATCTTTTATAACCAGGTCACGGATCGAAGTAGCAGGCATATTCAAACGTAAGCTTTGCCAGTTTTCACCATCGTCAAAAGAAACATAAACTGCTCTTTCGCTTCCGGCAAATAATAATCCTTTTCTTAACGGGTCTTCTCTCACTACGTTGATAGGGTCATTGGGTAAACCGTTTACAATTTCTTTCCATGTTTTGCCGCCATCATTAGTTTTATAAATATGTGGCCGCATATCATCACAACGTATCCTGTTTACGGCTGCATACACAGTATTAGCATTCGAATGGCTTGCATCCATTAAAGAAATTTTACTCCATGATGTTATTCCGGGTGGCGTTACATTCTTCCATGTTTTTCCACCGTCTCTTGTTACATGTATTAGTCCATCATCTGTTCCGCACCAGATGGTGTTGATGTCTTTATATGATGGGGCCACAGTATAAATAACACCACGTCGTGGCATTGTTTTCATATCACTACTGGTATAAATGCCAACACTTGCAGGTATATCATATGTTTCTCTTGTAAGGTCTGGACTGATGATCTGCCAGCTATTACCCCCATTCATTGTTTTGAACAAAACATTACCGCCATAGTACAATGTTTTTTTATCAATGGGATTGAATAAAACCGGTGCTGTTCTTAAGAAACGATACTTGCCACTGCGAACTGCTTCGGGTGAAATATCTTGTGTTTGCCCGGTTCGTTTATCATAGCGGGTTATTTTACCGCCATAAATAATATTTGGATTCAACGGATCGGGAGCAACATAGCCATATTCCTCAGCTCCAACCGGTCGCCAGTCACGATAAGTGATCTGCCCATCACTACTTCTTGATGCAACCATGGCGCTGCCACTTTCTTGCTGACCACTATAAACATTATATGGAAATGCATTATCTGTATTTACATGATAGAATTGTGCAGTCGGTTGATTGTACCAGCTTGAAAAAGTTTCACCACCATTTACGGTAATGATTGCACCCTGGTCACTTGCAATTAAAATTATATTTGTGTTGTTTGGATTGATCCAGATACGATGATAATCATCACCACCCGGGGCACCACGAAATGCATCCCATGATTTACCGCCATCAATACTTTTCCATGTAACTACGTTTGCAGAATAAACAATGTCTGCATTCTTTGGATCTACTTTTACTTCTGCAAAATCACTTGCCCTTCCCCAATAGCGGTTATCACTTGACATTCTTTTCCATGATTCGCCGGCATCATCACTACGATAAATGCCGCCATCTCTTCCTGCATCTACTGTTGCATACATTCTTTTTGAATCAGTTGGTGCAATGCAAAAGCCAATTCTTCCAAGACCCTGGTCGGTTGTTGGCAAACCCATTGTCATTTTTTTCCATGTAGTTCCCCCATCTATGCTTTTAAATAAACCACTTTCTTTTCCGTTCCATGCGCCATTCTCCCAAGGTCCCTGGCGTCCTGCCCAGAGATCAGCAAAAACAATATTCGGATTATTGGGATCGATCGTTACTTGTACTGCGCCAGTGTTTTCATCTTTATATAAAACTTTTTCCCATGTTTTGCCGCCATCGGTTGTTCTGTAAATACCTCTTTCTTCATTCGGGCCATAAGGATGACCCAATGCTGCAACAAATAGACGATTCTCATTTGTTGGATCAATAGCAAGACCACCGATCTGCTGTGCATCTTTTAAACCAAGAAATGTCCATGTTTTACCTGCATCAGTTGATTTATAAATTCCATCACCAACAGACAAGTCAGGTCTTTGTAAACCTTCACCGCAACCAACATAGATCACATTAGGGTTCGATGGAGATACCACTACATCACCAACTGAACCGGTTGGCTGATCATCAAAAATGGGAAACCATGTTCTGCCATAGTCAGTGGTTTTCCAAACACCACCATTGTTTACACCTATATAAAAAACATTGGGTTGCTGTGGCACACCCACGGCACCCACTGTTCTTCCGCCACGATGCGGACCAATGCAGCGCCATTTCATTTCATTAAAATAGTTTGCATTGAAAGATTGACTGAATAATTGGGAAGTAAAAACCAATATGACAAATAATAAAAGCAGCTTTCTCATGTAAGAAGTTTTAGGGAAGGTATGAAATAGAAAGAAGTCAATAAAAAAAGCAGCCTTTTTACGGCTGCTTTTAAGATTTTTAATAACCAGGGAAGAAATCTCTGGTTTATTTTCCCCAGGTAAGTATAGTAACTACTACAACTGCTGTAAAAATTAATCCAATGACCAAATAACCCCGAACATTAGGCTCATGTAAATAAGAGTAAATTTTTTTCATGCACAGACATTTTAAAGTTTTAAAAAATGGTTGGAATTCCAGCAGGAGTACGGACGTGGATCGAAACAGTAAAATCTGTGGCTTTTAGAAAGATTTGAATCGGGCACAAATGTAAGGCAGTAAGACGAATGAGAAAAGGGATAAAACAGGTTTTTATTATGCTAAAAACCTGTTTTATAACCGAAAATGCTGAGGATAGATTTAGATGTCGGCGTCCTATCCTAGTTTCTTCTTTAAATTGCTGTCAATTGCATCCAAAAATTCTTCTGTATATAAATAATGTTCACCATGATTTACTTTATTACCATGAACACAAACGGCAAGATCTTTTGTCATCTTTCCGCTTTCCACAGTTTCAATACAAACAGCTTCAAGAGCATTGCTGAAATCAATTAAAGCCTGGTTGCCATCCAGTTTTCCACGGAAGGCCAAACCTCTTGTCCATGCAAAAATAGAAGCGATAGGATTCGTTGATGTTGGTTTCCCTTTCTGATGTTCACGATAGTGACGGGTAACAGTTCCGTGTGCTGCTTCTGCTTCCATCGTTTTTCCATCAGGAGTTATTAAAACAGAAGTCATTAAACCAAGTGAGCCAAAGCCTTGCGCAACAGTATCACTTTGCACATCACCATCATAATTTTTACAAGCCCAAACAAAATTACCGTTCCATTTTAGTGCACTCGCCACCATATCATCGATCAGGCGGTGTTCATAAACAATACCTGCTGCATCAAACTGTGCTTTAAATTCTTTCTGGAAGATATCTTCAAAAATATCTTTAAAGCGGCCATCGTATTTTTTAAGAATGGTATTTTTTGTAGAAAGATAGAGTGGCCATTTTTTGCTAAGGGCAATATTAAAACAGCTTCTTGCAAAACCTGTGATGCTTTCATCCGTGTTATACATCGTCAATGCAACACCATCACCTTTAAAATTATAAACTTCAAAGGTTTGTACTTCGCCACCACCTTCAGGTGCGAAAGTCATAGTCAGTTTTCCTTTTCCTTTAAAAACAGCATCTGTAGCACGGTACTGATCACCAAATGCATGACGGCCAACAATAATTGGTGCTGTCCAATTAGTTACCAGTCTTGGAATATTTTTTATGACAATTGGTTCACGGAAAACAGTTCCATCTAAAATATTACGGATCGTTCCGTTCGGGCTCTTCCACATTTGCTTCAGGTTGAACTCAGTAACTCTTGCTTCATCGGGAGTGATGGTAGCACATTTGATACCTACACCATACTGTTTAATAGCATTTGCGGCATCTACTGTCACCTGGTCATTTGTCTCATCACGGTATTCTACTCCTAAGTCATAATATTTAATATCTACATCCAAATAAGGTAAAATAAGTTTTTCCTTAATAAACTTCCATATGATTCTTGTCATTTCATCGCCATCCAGTTCTACAACTGGGTTAGCTACTTTGATTTTTGCTGCCATTATTATGTCTTTAAAATTTTGTGAAAATATTCTGAGTCGCAAACCTACAGGAATTGATGGAATCGGGCAAAGTCAATTGATGCATTTTGTCAGTCTGAAAAAAAATCAGTTGTTAGTTGAAAAAAATACAATTAAGTGTATTTTTTACTAATTGTACTTTACCTTGCGCCCATGACTGAAGGTGTTTATAATTTTCTGAATCAGCATACAGCTGTATCGGAAGATGATTTCCGATTACTGATGAGCAAGGTCACGACCCGGAATTATAATAAAAAAGAAAGACTTACTGAGATTGGAGAGGTTGAAGATCGTCTGCATTTTATCAGTAAAGGATTAATCCGGAAATTTTTTTACAGGGATAATGAAGAAGTTATTACACAGATAATAAAACAAGGAACCATCATCAGTTCAACTGCTTCTTTTTTTTCACGCAAGCCCTCACAATATATTCTCGAAGCCATGGAGCCTTCAGAAACGGTATCCATTACCTACGATGACCTTGAGTCACTTTACGGCCTTGGCAATACATGGGAAAAAATTGGAAGAGTGATCACTACTCATTTTCTCCTGCAGCAGGAGCAATTGTTAATGGATAATATCCGGCTTACAGTAAGAGAACGATTTAAAAAATTTATGAATGAAAATCCTGAGCTCATCCAAAAAGTGCCTCAAAAACAACTGGCATCATATTTAAACATCAAGCAGGAGACATTCAGCAGGATGAAGCATTTGTTATATGACCGAACAATTAAATCAGTATAGAAATTCCACGTCGCACAATGTTAATAGATTTTAATAATATCAATGAAAACTCATTGCAATATATGAGTAATTACCTGCAGCGGTTCATGCCATTTTCTGTTGAAGATGTAAAAGCTTTGCTGCCTTACTGTAGTATCCGAAAGTTTGACAAGAGAGTCGAAATAGTGAGTGAAGGTGAGGTAGATAATTACCTGAACATGGTATTGATCGGGTTAGTCAGGAAATATGTAAAGGTGAAGAAGAAGGAAACAATACTGCAATTGGCTACCGAAGGCCATGTTATTCATTCTGAAATATCTTACCTGACTCAAACACCTTCACAGGTGATACTTGAAACGCTTGAGCCTACCACACTGGTTTCAGTAAGTCACAAACAAATGCAAGATGCACTGGCCAGCTTTCCAAAAGGAGAAAGATTAGGTCGCCTGATCATGACTGGTATGTATGTAAAAAAAGATGAACGTCGTTATGAAATGCTTTCGAAATCTACAAGACAACGTTTTCTCGATTATATGAAACGCAACCCACATATGTTGCAACGGGTGCCGCAAAAATATCTTGCTTCTTACCTGAATATCACATCCGAAACATTCAGCCGCTTCAAGCATTTGCTGAAACCTTCAAAGAATATTTAGTTTTCACCGAATTATTTTTTTTGTATATTGTTACGTCCATTTGGTCACCACCTTATTTTTTTGACCACCCATGATTAGTAGCACCGAAACTGACCAGCGATTTATTCAGTTCCTGAATAAATTTCTTCCCTTTTCACAAGAGGAGTATGACCAGTTAATGAAGCCTTATGTCCAGGTTCGGAAATTTGACAAAAAGGTTATCGTACACCACGCAGGGGAAATGGAAAACTATATCAATTTTATAGTATCAGGCCTTGTCCGTAAGTATTATAAAAAAGGAAAAATGGAGATTAATACCCAGATCTCATTTGAAGACCAGATCATTCATTCACAGGAATCATTTCACAGCCGCAAAATATCAGAGTATACGGTTGAAACAATTGAGCCAACAGTAATGCTTTCCATTACCTATGATGACCTGGAAAAAGCTTATGCGGCTTCGCACAAAATGGAACATATGGGCAGGCTTATTATTACTACGGCTATGACAATAAAAGATATGTGGCAAACGCAGATGGTCACTTTATCCCCGAGAGAACGATTTATAAAATTTATAATTAAAAACCCCGAACTGGTACAACGGGTGCCACAGAAATTCCTGGCATCTTTTTTAAGTATCAAACCAGAAACCTTTAGCCGGTTCAAACATTTGCTAAAGGATGCCAGCAGGAAATACTAGCTTATTTTTTGTCTGATTGAGGTTTTGTCTTCCATCCACGCAGTTCATAATATTTTTCTTTTGGTTCTCCTGTCCATCCATTAATTCCATTTTTAGGTAACCACCAGGCATGAACAACAAGTACCAATAAAAGCATTATGCCAAGGAAAATAAAGAAACCAGTGCGACCTGTATAATAAGTAATAAGGATCGTAAGGCCAATAAAGAGGATGAGCTTCAATAATTTTCTCCACTTAGGTGCTCTTTCTTCCCAATGACCAAAATAAATGTGGCCGACTGCAAAGAACAATGCCATGATCGCAATTTCAAACCACATACATTATAAGTTTACTATCAATACAGGAATTTTTAATTCATGTCTTACTTTGTCAATTGTTTCTCCATACACCCAGTCTTTCACACCGCTGTGGCCATGTGCCCCGATCACCAGCATATCAGCATTATTTTCTTTTGATAATCGTGCAATTTCTTTTGCCCTGTTGTTGAAGCCGAGTTGTGCTGCTACTTCAAACCCTTTTTGTTTTAATTGCGCAGCATAGTTTTCAAGTCGTTCTTTATCTTTCTGCGTTTCATAATCAAAACTTTCCTGTTCATAGAATTTTGCAGGTACACTTTCTACAACATGTATAAGAATAAATCTTGAGCTTGGATTACTTTGCCCGATTGCAAATGCCAATAGCTTCGAATCATTCTCACTAAAATCCAATGCTATGGCAATACGGTTAAACGCCGGAGCCTCTATCAACTCAAGCCCTTCCTTAGCCGGATGCATTTCAAAAGAAGATTCTTTTCTGAACCGTTTGAGCCAGGGAAAAAATATTGTCATAACAAGCAAGCCGGCAAAAATTAATCCGCTAAGAATAATAATGGCTTTCCAGTACCAGGTACCGCCTGATTCGAAATACCCAACGGCTTGCTCTGTTACCATCCGCATATTCAGGTAAACAAGTACAACGGTGATCAGCCATGCCAGTATTTTGGTAAGATTGTTAATGACAAATTGCCCCATTGTTTTTTTATCGCTTACAAAATGGATCAATGGGATAATTGCAAATCCTAATTGCAGGCTTAGAATTACCTGGCTTAAAATAAGCAGGCTGTCAATATTCTTTTCTCCATTAATAACAATTACAATGATGGCGGGTGTGATAGCAACTACCCTCGTCAATAATCTTCTTAACACAGGGTTGATGCGTAATCGGAGATAACCTTCCATTACGATTTGTCCTGCTAATGTGCCTGTGATAGTTGAGCTTTGGCCGGAACAAATTAATGCAATAGCAAAAAGTTTTGGTGCAAGGCTGCTTCCTAATAATGGATCGAGCAATTCATGTGCTGTTTTTATTTCAGCTACATCCGTTCTTCCGCTTTTGAAAAAAACAGTGGCTGCTAAGATCAGGATGGCCGCATTTACAAAAAAAGCAAGATTGAGTGCAATGGCGCTATCAATGAAATTTAGTTTTAATGCTCTTTTAATACCTGCTGTATCTCTCTTGATCTTTCGTGTCTGCACCAATGCAGAATGCAGGTAAAGATTGTGCGGCATTACAGTTGCTCCGATAATGCCAATTGCAATATATAATGCAGTATCATTGGGAATGCCGGGTACAAAACCGGTTATCACTTCGGATAATTTTGGTTTTGCAATAATGATCTCAATAAGAAACGATGCGCCGATAATAAATACCAACCCGATGATGAATGCTTCCATTTTACGAATGCCCAATCGCTGCAGCAATAATAAAAGAAATGTATCAAGAACAGTTATTGCAACTGCCCATATCAATGGCATGCCGGTAAGCAATTGAATACCGATCGCCATGCCTAATACTTCTGCCAGATCTGTTGCAGCGATCGCAATTTCTGCCAAACCATACAATGCATAGTTGGCATATTTGGGATAGGTTTCTCTGTTGGCTTGTGCAAGGTCTCTTCCTCTTACAATTCCTAATCTTGCTGACAAACTCTGAAGCAATAAGGCCATCAAGTTGCTCATCAATAATACCCAAATGAGTTTGTATCCAAACTGGCTACCTCCAGCTAAATCAGTTGCCCAGTTACCGGGATCCATATAACCCACACTTACCAGATAGGCCGGGCCAAAGAATGAAAGCATTCTGCGCCATGGGGGTTTGCTCCTGGCATTTGTATCCACACTTCCATGTACTTCGCTTAACGAAACAGATATATCATGCTTACGATTCATATTTTACGAAAATATTTTTTGCCAACTGCTCACTGATAGTGATCGTAGGCTGTTTATTAATTTTTATTTCAACTGAATTATCAAAATCAAATTTTCTTTTTATTTCAAGACGTGTGCCGATAGAAATGTTTTGATGTTTGAGTACTTCAAGTAATTCGGTACTCTGGTTAGTTACCTGGCTTACAATAACCGGTTTGTTAACAGGTATTTCAGCTAATACAAATTTTTTTCCTGTTTCCAGTTTTCCATTCGCATCAGGGATCGGGTCGCCATGAGGGTCGAATTTTGGAAAACCCAAAAACTCATCCAGTTTATCAATCAATTTTTTACTGCTTATGTGCTCCATATCTTCGGCAACAGCATGTACTTCATCCCAGCTAAACTTCAGTTTTTCTGCTAAGAAATATTCCCAAAGCCGGTGACGGCGGATAATACCCAGTGCAACTTTACTACCTTCTGCCGTGAGACGAAAACCCTGGTAAGGTTGATAGTTCACCAGTTTTTTAACCTTTAGCTTTTTCATCATATCCGTGATGGAAGCGGGTTTGGTATGGAGCCGATCAGCCAGTTCATTGGTGGTTACCGTACCATCCTGCTGCTGCAAGTGGTAAATGGTCTTGATATAGTTCTCTTCACTGGTCGAAAAATTAAGCATGTCTAATTAAAAATTTAGACAAACCTAAAAAACCTTTTCCAAACTGCCAAATAGCAGCCCAAAGAAAATTATTATACATTCGGTAAAAAATAACCTATGCCGCAACGGCGAATGTTTTCTATAATCATGGTTCTGTGTGCAGGATTATTACTGGCAAACTGCAAATCCAAAAAGAAACCCGTGACCGGTGATGAGATAACAGCAGTAAAAGACCTGATTGAATTTTTTCCGCAACCGGCTGTTTCACTTCAATATAGTGACAGTGTTCTTAATCGGAAGGAAAAGGATTCATTAGCGGTGAGTTATACAACATTTTCAAAGTTTGTTCCCGACTCAATAATTGCAAAAGTTTTTGGAAAAGGGTTGAAACCAAAAAGTTTTCCGCTGGGTCGTATGGAGGATAATAACAAAACGAATTACCTGCTGATGAAAACGGTGGCGAATGAAACCCGCAATATCATTCTTTATTGTTTCGATAAAGATGAAAAACTGATCGGTGCAATTAATTTACTTAAACCGGATCAATCGCCTGCAACTACCCAAATGGTTACTATTGACAAAAACTTTAATATTGCAAAAAGCATTACCCGTAAAAATCCTGATGGAAGTATTGCTGATGGAAGAGATGTTTTTATTTTAAATGAAGAGGCGGGAAACTTTATGCTTATCCTGACTGAACAACTGGATGAGAAACTCGCCGAACTGATCAACCCGATCGATACATTACCCCGCAAACAAAAATTTTCTGCAGATTACCTGAATGGAAAAAATAATCTTGTATCTGTACGTGATGGCAGCAAACCCGATCGTTTCATTTTCTTTATCCATTTTGAAAAAAATAAAGGTGAGTGTAATGGAGAGTTAAAGGGTGAAGCCACTATCACCGGTAAGAACACGGCTGTTTACCGTCTTGGCGGCGATCCTTGTGTAATGCAGTTCACATTCTCCGCAACTTCTGTTTCACTAAAAGAAATGGAAGGCTGTGCTGCACACAGAGGATTGCGTTGTTCATTCGATGGAAGTTTTGCCAAAAAGAAACCTGTAAAGCCTGTAACGCAGAAAAAAAAGAGGTAACCTCATTTATTGATCTTTTTTCAAACGATTGCGCCTTTAATTTTCCCCTTTTGTTAATATTTATAACTGAAATCCACGGTGAAACGAACAGCTGTTTTATTATTTGAAGTTATATTGCGACACCTTACTAAAACCAATTAAGATGAGTTTTCAAAATTTCAAAATTCCGTACCAGGTTGATGACCGTTATTCAAAATCCGTTGCCTATTTCTCCATGGAATTTGCTACACACCAGCCATTAAAAATTTACAGTGGTGGTTTAGGTTTTCTTGCCGGTTCACATATGCGTAGCGCTTATGAGCTCAGGCAGAATTTAATCGGCATTGGTATTTTATGGAAATACGGATATTATGATCAGTCCCGTAACCAGGATCAAACGTTGCAAGTAACCTGGATGGAAAAAAATTCTGCTTTCTTAGAAGATACCGGGATAAAATTTCAGATCACCGTACATGAACATCCTGTTTGGGTAAAAGCTTTTTACCTGAACCCCGAAACATTCAAGACAGCTCCGATGTTTTTGTTGTCAACAGATCTTCCGGAAAATGATTATGTATCACAAACAATTTCTCATCGGCTGTATGATGCAAATGTGGCTACCAAAGTAGCACAGTTTATTTTACTTGGTGTAGGCGGTGCCAAACTGCTGGATGAGATCGGTTTTACTGCCGAACGTTACCATTTGAATGAAGCACATGCTGTGTCAGCGGCATTTTATCTTTATAATAAATTCAACAAAGATCTTGATGAAGTAAAAAAACGGTTAGTGTTTACTACGCATACACCTGAAGAAGCAGGCAATGAAAAACATGATATTTATCTCTGTCATAAGATGAGTTATTTCTGTGGACTGACAGTAGATGAAGTAAAAAAACTCTGCGGGTTACCGGATGATCGGTTTAACCACTCACTTGCAGCATTACGTTTTGCAAGACTGGCAAACGGTGTATCGCAATTGCATGGTGTGGTATCAAGAGAAATGTGGAAGAATTATGAAAATGTTTGCCCGATCATATCTATTACCAATTCACAAAACTGGCGATACTGGGCTGATAAACAGATGTACCGTTTTATGGAAGAAGGTAATGACTGGGGATTTGATGATCGAAAAAAACATTTGAAAAGAAGGGCATTTGAAATTGTTGCAGATCAAACCGGAAAATTGTTTGATCCCAATGTATTCACAATTGTTTGGGCAAGAAGATTTGCAGGTTATAAAAGAGCGAACCTTATAACGACGGATGAAAAACGTTTTGAAAGATTGCTGGGAAATAGCAAATATCCTGTACAGATACTCTGGGCAGGTAAACCTTACCCGGTTGATTATCCTGCTATATCGGAGTTCAATAATCTTGTTCATTTGAGTAAGAATTATAAAAATGTAGCTGTATTAGTTGGCTATGAATTGGCTTTATCCAAACGGATGAAACAAGCTGCAGATGTATGGTTGAATAATCCCCGTGTACCAAGAGAAGCCTCAGGCACAAGTGGTATGACAGCTGCAATGAATGGTGCAGTAAATTTTTCTACTGATGATGGATGGATACCAGAGTTTATCAATCATGGACATAATGGTTTTGTGGTGCCAAAAGCCGATTACGGAAAAATGGCGGTGCATGAACAGGATGAGTACGACCTGAATCACTTATATGAAATACTGGAGAAACAGATACTGCCTTTATACTACAACAACTATGATACCTGGCGTGCCATCATGAAGAATGGTATGCAGGATGTTCGTTTCCAGTTCGATAGTAACCGGATGGCGCATGAATACTATGAATTGCTGTACAGGTAATTTGGTTTAGTTTATTCCTTAATTTTAGGATACCTTAAAAATTATGGGATGAAAAGCTATTTTTTAATTGCAGTATTCTTTATCTGCAGAAGTTTTGCATTTGCACAGGGGAATGCTCCGCTTATACCAGTTCCCTTAATAGCGCCGGCGCAACCTCTTTTTTTGAGGGATTATTTTACCACCCCGGTAAAGATCGGTGAAGGATCAGGGATCGGAGGTTCGCCTTTCATTTTTGATGATTGGTTGCTCGCCAATATTCGTTTTATGGACGATAAAAAAGTGGATAGTATCCGTATTAAAATAAATACTTATCAGAACAAAGTGCATTATCGTGATGAGAATGGCGAAGAATTACAGGCAATTGGAAAATTTAAAGAAATAAAGATCATCGATAACAGTTCATCGTGGAATGGTACTGTTTTCTTTTCAGGTTTTGAAAAAGAAAAAAATGCTTTTTTTCAAATGATGGCCGACGGGAAAAAAGTAATGTTACTGAAAAAAGTAAAAGTTATAGTCTGGGAAACCAAAGCTATGTTTGAAGAAGCAAAAAAGGAATTTCAAAAAGAGAATGAGTTTTATTTTTATGTGAAGTACGAATTGATAAGACAGAATAAAAGCTGTAGTCAATTAACTGACGCATTTAAAAACGAAGCAGGTTTGCTGGATTTTATTTCAACTAACGATCTAAAGTGTAATAAGGAAGATGATATGAAACGGATAGTAGATTTTATTAATTCAAAATAACTGCTTAGCTGAAACCGGTAACGAGTTTATCGATCTTGTTTTCTGATTCAAAATAACCGGCCAGTTTTCTTATCACTCCTTCTACCAATGCATCCGGGCAAGAGGCGCCGCTTGTGATCAAAATTTTTAATGGTTTTTTGTCAGGTAAATAGTTTACTGTCAGTAATTCTTCTTTTGTGTGGAAATTATAATTTAATATTTCTTTGACTGAAATAATTTTTTCTTCGTCGCGGATAAAATAGGTGGGAAGTTTTTCTTCACATAACTCAACGAGATGGGAAGTGTTGCTGGAATTATAACCGCCAACAACAATTGCAAGGTCTGCCTTTGTCTGCAGCATACCTGTAACGGCGGTTTGGTTATCATTCGTTGCATAGCAAAGCGTATCTCTTGTATCGGCAAAACGTTCCTCAATAGTTGATTCATTCAAACCATAATGTGTTTGAATTGTTTGCTTCAGAAAATCAGCAATGGCCTGTGTGTCACTCGCAAGCATGGTAGTTTGGTTTACCACACCGATGCGTTGTAGGTCTTTCTTTATATCAAACTCTTTCGAGTATTGTCCATCAAATGCTGTATAAAACTCTTCAACAGATCTTTCCCCGGTAATATATTTTGCTAATTCTTTTGCTTCATTCATATCCTTTACTACTACGGACGGAGCATTAGATGCAGCATGGGAAAATGTTGCCCTTGTTTCTTCATGTTTAGGTTTACCGTGAATAACAATGGTATAATTCTTTTTTGCGATCACTTCGCTGCGGTTCCATACTTTTTCTACAAATGGGCAGGTGGTGTTGTATTTTTCTGTTTGAATTTCTTTTTCATGCAGTAATGCTTCTATTTCCAGTGTAGTACCAAATGCCGGAATGATAACTACATCATCTTTTTTCAATTCATTAAAGGAAATTATCTGTTTTCCATAAGTATCCTGCATAAACTGCACACCATGGGATTGGAGGTCAGCATTTACCTGCGGGTTATGTATCATTTCACTTAACAGGAAAATCCGTTTACCGGGATTTTCTTCTACTGTTCTGAATGCAATGTCAATGGCATTTTCAACGCCATAACAAAATCCAAAATGTCTTGCAAGGAAAATTTGCAGCGGACCAAAATCGAGTAGAGTAGGAGTAAAATCTTTTTTCATTTTATCCTGCTCTTTCCGCTTTTTCTTAATAGCGGTAATTAATGGACTGCGATAAATAATAGGAACATCAAATTGCTTCACACTGCAAATTTAGGTATTTGATTTTTGAGGTAAGATTGTGCATTATGCTCCTTCTTCCTAACTAAAAATGCCGCTTCAACTGAGCGGCATTTTAAATTATTATTAGTTATTAATCTCTATTAATCATCTCCAAGGTTCAGTGGGTAGGTATGAGTACCATTGTATCCCGGATAAAAACCTTCAAGCTCAACGGTGCCTGTTACATTGGAAAGTAACTTGCTCAATTCTTCAACAGTTGTTACTTCATTTCCATTCACACTTGTAATAACAAATCCTTCCTCCATCTTCGAAGCCTTCAATGCGCCATTTGCTCTTAAGGATTTTACAATTACACCGCCTTCAACACCATAGGCAGTTGCCCGGCTTTTCGGAAAACTTTCCAGTGTGCCACCCAATTTCTCCTGAATGTTTGTTGCAGTTACCACTTCCAGTTTACCTGCAGATTCTTTCAGGATAACTGTTGTTACATATTCCTTGCCGGTACGTATATAAGTCACCGGTACTTTATCACCGGGCTTAAATTGTGCGATCTGTCCGCTCATTTCCAAACCATTTGAAACGGTGCTGTTATTTACTTTAGTGATCACATCACCTTTTTTAATTCCGGCTGAGGCAGCAGCGCCATCATTAGGTACTGCGCTTACAAAAACACCCGAACCATCATTTACTCCGGCTTTCTTCACTTCTTTTTCATTCAGATCTTCATTGGGAATATAGCTGATTCCCAAAAATCCGCGTTTAACATCACCATACTGTATCAGATCGTTCACTATTTTCTTTACAATATTTACAGGGATAGCGAAACCATAGCCAATATAACTGCCGGAATAACCACCATTGATAGCAGAATTAATCCCGATCAATTGTCCATCCGTATTGATTAACGCACCACCGCTATTGCCCTGGTTGATGGCTGCATCGGTTTGAATGAATGATTCAATTGGCGTCTGGCTTTGACGACTGTTAATACCAATTGTTCTTTCCTTTGCGCTAACAATACCTGCAGTTACAGTTGTTTCCAGCGAAAGAGGATAACCTACCGCCAATACCCACTGACCGAGTTTTACATTATCTGAATTTCCATATAGCATAAAAGGAAGACTCTTGCCATCAATTTTTAATACAGCAAGATCGCTGCTGGGATCACGGCCAATGAGCCGGGCCTTATAAACCTTTTTATTATTGAGTGTAACTGTAATTTCTTCAGCTATTCCCTGGCCGCCATCAGAAATTACATGGTTGTTGGTTACTATATAACCATCTTCGGAGATCAGCACACCGCTGCCAGATGCTTTTTGTTCCGGGATTACTTGTGGGCCAAATTCAAAGAACCTCTCAAACCAATCGTCCATATTATTACCCCTGCTACGTGGTAGGCTATTACTCGCCTGCTTTGCAGGAATTTTTGTTTTTATATGAACAACAGCTTGTACAGCTGCTTCGGATGCTTTTGTAAAATCAATGGTAGCCGTAGGTGTACCGTCTTCATTAAAGCCAACATAGTTTACCGGCATTTTACCTGAATCGGTTTGTTGTACAAAGGTCACTGGGTTTTTGCCAATGATTTTTCCATAAATCCATACGCTTCCAATTGCTGAAAAGGCGCTGATGCCTGCAATCAGTAAAAGTTGTTTCAATTTCATATTCATGGGTTTTTAAAATGTGTTTTCAAAAATTGTTCCTTATGTCCTGCAAATTACCAAAGCGTCAGTTCAAATGTAATACCGTCAGTTTAGTTTAACAAAGCCTTTACTAAAGGCTTCGTAGTTCTTTGATATTTCAAATTTAATCATCATTTCAGATATACGGTAACCTGGGTTATAGGTTGTGTAAAAAATCCATTGTATTCACCCCATCGGCAAAATCATCCAACCCGGGAAATTGTGCCTGGCCGAAGGGAACAAAATCCTTGCCTACGATGCACTGCAGATCCTGGCTCATATTCAATGTGGCTTTCACAGAATCCAGGTCAGAATAGAATTCATAGTTCAACTGGCTGATAGGCGAAAAGATAGAAGACTCCTGCACAAGGAGGAGTGAGCTATTACTCATGTAATATTTACTATTCAGAATATGGATAGCGAGGTTATAATCATAATTGTTTTTGTATTTATAATGATCGGCCAGCCAGTTGTACTTCTTAAAACTTTCGAGTAAGGGAATAAAATCATAACCTTCCGGAACATAGATCTTGGTCACATTCCTGCAGCCCAAACCAAAAAACAGGTACACATCATCTGCCAATTTTTCAAGTTCGGCGGTGGTCTCATTGCCGGAAAGTATTGCGACTGAAGTTTTATTACGGCGGATAATATGGGAGTACTTACCAAAATAATATTCGAAATAACGGGAGCTATTATTACTGCCTGTGGCAATATAGGCATCACAGCCTTTCAGCATTTCTTCAAACCTGATAAAAGAAGATGTCTCTGGTTCCCATTCAATGAGTTTATCTGTAAGATGTTTAATTAGCGTTTCATCCTTTGATGATAATTTTATTAAAGCCTTATGTCCGCTTATGAATACTGCAAGCAGATCATGAAAGCCGACCATTGGAATATTACCTGCCATGATTATTCCAACCATCTTTGGGTTTTCAAGGGTTGATTTCAGATCATACGCTTTTGCCCATTGTTCAAGTAAATCCTTCTGCAAAAAACGCCGGGCTATATTTTCTGAAGCGAGGTTGGTAAATTCAGGGATGAACCAACCATTGACGTGACCGGCTTTTATTTTGGCTTCAGCCCACTGTTCGTTGCCCGATAAAATATATTCTCCCAGTCTTGATAATAAATTAATCCTGTATTGTAAATTCATTCCTGTATTTTATATTTGAGGCACAAATTTAGTTTGCAACCCCTTTAAATAAATTTTTTATGGCAATCAAGATTACTGAAGAATGTATAAACTGCGGCGCCTGCGAGCCCGAATGTCCAAACAATGCGATTTATGAAGGTGGCGTGGAATGGGCCGTAAGTGATGGTACAACTGTAAAAGGTTCTTATACATTGATGGACGGCACAGTTGTAGATGCAGATCAGAAAAATGCCCCCGTATCAAATGATATTTACTATATCACACCCAATAAATGCACAGAATGCCAGGGTTTTCATGAAGAACCTCAGTGTGCTGCTGTTTGCCCTGTAGATTGTTGTGTACCCGATGAAATGTACCAGGAAACAGTTGATGATTTACTGGCTAAAAAAGGAAAGTTGCACATTTAATTTGTGCTTTTCGTGTGCAAAAGAATCAAGACTTAAAGTTGTCAATGCCTTTTTGAGTTAATACCTTTAGTACAGGTTAAAATATATAATGTAGCGGCGATAAGCCGCAATTAAAATGGCGGGTGATATTTCCCGTCAGTAAAAAGGTGAGGGCAACACAGTCTTCACCTTTCTTATTTAGCTTCTATCCCCATTCTCCATAGCAGGCAGGTCTAAAAAGACGTAAGAAACAGCTTATTATAAATTTATTTTAGCAATTCAGGTTTCCCAGTCTTGGTTTTTTAGTGAATATTTGTGCATCCAAAATCACACACTATTCCATGAAGAAAAAAATAGCTCTTGTCACAGGTGGCTTTTCCGGGGAGGCACAGATTTCTTATAAAAGTGCAGTTACCATTGATAAAAACCTTGACCGGGAAAAATTCGAAGTATATAAAATTGATATCAACCCACAAGGTTGGTTTTATGATTTGCCGGATGGCAGTAAGACAGAGATCAATAAGAACGATTTTTCACTTAATATCAATGGGAAGAAAATAAATTTTGATGCTGTGTTCATTGGCATGCACGGCACACCCGGAGAGGATGGAAAACTGCCAGGCTTTTTTGATACGTTGAAGATCCCTTACACTTGTTGTGATGCAGCAACATCTGCTATTACTTTTAATAAAAGATATACTGTTGCGGTTGCCAAAATGGGTGGCATCAATGTTGCTGAATCAGTTCACCTGTTCCGTCATACTGCCTATAATACCAGTGAAATTTTAAACAAACTGAAACTGCCGGTATTTGTAAAGCCCAATAATGGCGGCAGCAGTATTGGCATGAGCAAAGTGCATAAGCCAGAAGATCTTGAAGAAGCAATAGAAAAAGCATTTAAAGAAGATGACCAGGTATTGGTAGAGCAAATGGTGAAAGGAAGAGAATTTACAGTTGGCGTTTTTAAATCAAAAGGCGAAATAACCGTATTGCCGATCACTGAAGTGATGACAGAAAAAGATTTTTTTGATTTTGAAGCAAAATACCAGGGAAAATCATCTGAGGTAACGCCTGCTGAAATTGATGAATCGGTTGCAAATAAGATTCGCAATGCGGCAAAAAAAATTTACCAGGTTCTTAACTGTCGGGGAGTGGTGAGGATCGATTTTATATACAATGAAGAGGTCGGCGAACCGTTTATGCTGGAAGTAAATACTATTCCGGGACAAACTGATGCAAGCATTATACCCCAGCAAGTAAAGAGTCTTGGCTGGGACCTGAAAGATTTTTATTCAAAACTGGTAGAAGAAATTTTATAAACGAAAATAACAGAGTGCTAAAACAAATCACACATCGTCCACTTTGGGTAAACCTGCTCGTTGGTCTATTATTGATCATAGGAGTTTTCACAGTGTTTATTTTGTCATTGAACTGGCTCACCAATCATGGCAAATCAAAAACTATACCCGCTGTAGTAGGAAAAAATTTCGATGAAGCAATGGATATCCTGAAAAAGCAGGGCTTTGATGTGACGGTACAGGATTCCATTTATGTTGATACGCTTCCGAAATTTACCGTCATCAAACAATTTCCATCTCCTGATGCAGTCGTGAAAGTAAACCGGAATGTTTATATCACAGTAAACCGTGCTGTTCCCCCAATGGTTGAAATGCCTAACCTTGTTAATTATAGTTTTCGCAGTGCTGAAATGGGTTTAAAAAATAATAATCTAAGGTTGGGAGATACAACCTTCAAACCGAGATTTGACAAGCATACAGTCATGGAACAATGGTATAATGGGGCGCCTATTGCGCCGGGTACAAAGATCAGGATGGGAAGTAAGATCGATCTTGTGCTTGCAAGTGGTGTCGGCAACCTTGAGTTTTCGGTTCCAGATTTAAGAGGACTGAGTTATGGACAAGCTAAAGGAATGCTGGAATCAAATGGACTCGTCATTGAATTGATGCAGGTTGATGCAGATATAACCGATACTATGAATGCCTTCATTTATAAACAGGAGCCTTCACAATTTGATGATGAAGGCAAAAAGATCAAAATCAGGTCAGGCCAAATGATGAATGTGTGGCTTAGTAGGGAAAGAATAGTTATTGACACGGCGACCAAACAACTACCACTTTAAAAGAATTTATATGAACAACATTACAGTTGAAGAATTGAAGGCCCGGATGGATGCAGGCGAAAAAGTTAACCTTATCGATTGCCGTGAGCCGGATGAATATGCTGAATTCAATATCGGTGGTAAATTATTACCATTAGGCATGATCCAATCTATGCAGACTGAAGAAATCGATGATTTGAAAGATGAAGAGGTAATTGTTCATTGTCGCAGCGGCAAACGCAGCGTTACTGCCTGTATGTTTTTAGAAACACTCGGTTTCTCCAATACTGTAAACGTTGTTGGCGGTGTGCTGGATTGGCAGACGAAATTTGGTAGTGGAAAATAATTAGTCGCTAGTCAGCGGTCAATGGTTTTGACTAACGACTATCTATTTCTATCTCAGAATTTAAAATTCACTGAGATCATAAAATTTCTTCCCGCCATCGGAAAATAATAATTCTCTGTTGTCATACTTCCTCCATAGATATAACTGAATGTATAGCCATTCGGTTCGTATTTTTCATCCAGGATATTATTCAGTTGAAAAATGAAACTGGTTTCAAGCCGATGGCTATCGGCTTTCTTTTTGCCTTTTATAGTGTAGATCGTTCTGAGATCCTGGGTATAAAATCCATCAAGTTTGCGGGCATCATTTGAAGTATTATCAAGATACTGCTTGCTTACGACTTTAAACGGCAAGCTGATCTCCCAGTTTTCCATAGGTAAAATATTAAGTGAACCGCCACTCACTACAGAAGGCGATAAGGCAATATCTGGTGAGGAGTAATTATATGTTTGTTGCCCGCCATTATCATAATCATCTACATACTCAGTAAAATTCTCAACTTTGTTTTTGCTTAACGCAATATTTGCAGTTGCATTTATCCATTTATTAAACTTATAAGCCCCTTGTATTTCGATGCCTTTCCGATAGCTTTCTGGAATATTTGTTCTTGTATAAGCGCCAACGTCATTTATTTTTCCTGAAAGTACCAACTGGTCCTTATAGCTCATGTAATAAATATTTGCTGATATATTCCATTTCAGTTTTACGAATTCTGCGCCTGCTTCCCAATCATACAATTTTTCTGGTTTGGGTTGTTGTATTTCGCTTGCTTCAAAATCATCCCTGTTCGGTTCTTTATTGGCTACTGCAAATGATAAGTAGCCTTTCCATTTATTCTTATTGAAACTGATACCGGCTTTTGGATTAAAAAAACTGTAACCATTATTAATGATCAGTGTTGGGTTATCTCTAAATCCGTTGATATCATAGTTCACCTGCCGGAATTGCAGATCATAAAAGAAGTGCCAGTAGTCGGCAAACCGTGTTTGTTGTTTTAGGTAAATATTAAAATCCTTTTTTACGGCATCGAGGTCATAGTAATTTTTTATATAAGGCAATCCTTCTTCTGCCCATATTACTTTTCCGAAATGATTTCCGTCGTACTGTGTAACAGCACCTCCTAATGTGATATCGCTTGCTTTGTCTTTATAATTTAATGAAAAGATGTTTCCATAATAATCATTATCCAGCCACAATTGCCTCACTAGATCCGAAGTGGTTGTATTCATGTCAGGATAGGGGAGATCATAATCAGCATAATCTTCGTCAGCCTTGTACTGTTCGTAGTAACCTTTACCTTTTATCAAAAACAAAGCAGTACTGAAATTGAATTTTGAAGAGAATTTATGATTGAAAAAAAATTGGTAATGGTCCTGTTTATAATTATCTGTTTCATTATCGTAAGGCTCGTTGGGTCGTTCGGTGCCTGCATAGTTAACAGTACGGTTACCTGCAATTAGATCCGCTTCAGAAATTCCATACCATGCCTGGTAAGTTTTTTCTTTACCTGAAAAAATATTTAAACGTAGCGAAGACTTCTTATTGATATAAGCAGTGGAAAAATAAATTGATTTCAGGTTACTGGAAGCCCTGTCAATAAAACCATCACTGCTGATCCTTGAAAGCCGAAGGTCGGTGGTAAAATGGCCGGCTATTAATCCGCTTCCGATTTTCAATGTATTTTTAAAACTATTAAATGAACCTGCAGAGTTATTCAACTCAAAATAAGGTTTATCATTTACCTCGTTTGTGCTGAAGTTGATTGAAGCACCAAATGCTCCTGCGCCGTTTGAAGAGGTGCCAACACCTCTTTGAATCTGCACACTTCCGGTTGATGAACTGAAATCAGGCAGGTCAACAAAAAAACTTCCCTGACTTTCTGCATCATTGAACGGAACTCCATTCAGTGTAACATTAATTCTTGATGCGTCAGTACCACGGATGCGGATGCCTGTATAACCAATACCATTACCGGCATCTGAGTTTACAACTACTCCGGGAGTTTGATTCAGCAAGAAAGGGATATCAACGCCGGTATTAATTTTTTCCAATGTCTTTTTTGAGATATTGGATTTTGTGAAAGGAGAATTTTCTCCGGCACGGATGGCCCTAACTTCTACTGGTGTCAGTAAATAAAAACTGTCTTGTGTGATCTCTTTTTCCTGGGAGTTGACAAACTGTGACAGGCAAACTGAAATGATAAAAGATGCAATCCTCTTCATTTTAAAAAAATTTGTTGTTCCGTTATAAACGGGACAGATTAATTAAATAAATAAAGAGGGAAATGCTGTTAAGAAAGGAGATAACATAACGATCTATCCTTCCCTGCGCAGGCATTACCCTGATCAGGTCTTACGGGTATTTCTCAGCCGTCCGGCCAATTGGCGGACAGCACCCCGGGAACACTGAAACTAAAAGCTTTTAGCTTTTTTAAAGAACTGGTGCAAAAATAAAGAGGAAAAATCTTTTAGAGGGTGTAACTTTTCTACGCCACCCTTCGTATTATACAAAAAAACCAGGGTTTATGAAAAAAGTTATCTTATCCTTTCTGTTATTGACAGGTATTTTAGTTTCCATTTTGGGTCAGGAGGTTATCAATGATGCTAACGCATCCACAAGAAATGTCAGTGGTTTTCATGGCGTTGACGTAGCTACAGGCATCACATTGATTCTTACAGAAGGTTCTGAAGAAGCTGTTGCTGTCAGTGCATCCACAACAGAGTTTCGTGATAAAATAGTGACTGAAGTGGTAAACGGCATTTTGAAAATTCATTATGAAACAAAAACAGGATCCATCAACAAGAAATATGAAAACAAAAGGCTTAAAGCCTATGTTTCTTATAAAAGCCTCGATTATTTGGCAGTAACTACTGGTGCTGAACTAAGGATCAAAGGGGTTTTTAAATCTCCAACACTTGATTTAAAAGCTAATACCGGTGGAATTGTTAATGGAGAAGTAAATATTACAACACTTAAAGTAGATCAGAATACAGGCTCCCGAATTACACTAAGTGGTCAAGTTGATAAACTTGAAGCTGAGGGTGATACAGGAAGCAGGTTTTTGGGAGAAGAACTTGCAACATCATCATGTGATATAACTGTAAGCACCGGGGCAGGTGTACATATAAGTGTTCAAAAAGAAATGAATGTAAAGGCCAATACAGGTGGTTATGTAAAGTACAAAGGTGAAGCTGGTATCAGGGATATAAAAACAAATACGGGTGGTCATGTAAGCCGCATTTAATTATTCAACTCCAAATTTTAAATCATGAAAAAACTTATAGGAATAGTTACTGCGGCGTTCTTAACAATATCGGCATCGGCACAAACAACAATTAGCGATGCCAATGCAGTTGAAAGAAAAGTAAGTGGGTTTCATGCCGTTCATATTGCAAGTGGCATTGATCTCTATCTCAGCCAGGGCAATGAGGCTGTCGCCGTAAGTGCATCAGAAACGAAATACCGGGATAAAATAAGAACTGAAGTGAAGGATGGTGTATTGAAAATATGGTATGAACACGAGGAAGGTAATATTCGTATTTCGTGGGGCAATCACAAAATGAAGGCCTATGTATCTGCAAAAACATTGGATGGTTTAGTTGCATCGGGTGGTTCAGATGTGATCGTGGATGGAACTTTCAAAACTGATAAACTTGACCTCAAGGTATCGGGTGGCAGTGATTTTAAAGGAAGGGTTGAGGCAAGCGAAGTAAAAGCAGATGCAAGTGGCGGCTCTGATATTATTATTTCAGGCTCTGCAAAATCAATTCATATTGAAGCAAGTGGCGGCAGTGATTTTAAGGGATCTGATCTGGTTGTTGAAAACTGTTATATAGATGCCAGTGGTGGTAGCGATGTCTCTATTACAGTAAATAAAGAATTAACCGTTGATGCTACCGGTGGGAGTGATGTCCGTTATAAAGGAACAGGCCTGATCCGTGAAATAAAAAGCAGCGGTGGCGGCAGTGTAAAGAAAATTTCAAAATAAGTTTTAAATTATTAACGAATATGAAAAAGTTTTCAATAGCAATTGCAGGGTTATTTTTTTCAATGCTGTCAATTGGTCAGAGAATAAATGATGCGAATGCCGAAATAAGGGAAGCAAAGAATTTTCATGCTATAAAACTTTCCAGTGCATTTGATGTGTATATCACACAAGGCAATGAAGAATCTGTTGCTGTGAGTGCTTCTGATGTGAAATACAGAAATGAAATTGAAGTGAAAGTAGAAGGAGGTGTTTTGTTCATCGGATTAAAAAAATCCAGCTGGACAAAAAAATGGAATGGTAGCAAAATGAAACTCCGTGCTTATATTTCTTTTAAAAGCATTGATAAGCTGGATGTTTCAGGCGCATGTGATGTTTCCATACAGGGAAAAATAAAGGAGGAGAATCTCAAAATAGTATTAAGCGGCGCCAGCGATATAAGGGCAAAAGAGGGAGAGTTTGATGTACAAAAAATGAATATTGATCTGAGTGGTGCTTCAGATATGACAGTAACAGGATCGGCTTCTAATTTAAATATTAAAGCAAGCGGTGCCAGCTCATTCAAGGGTTATGATTTTAAAACAGATTATTGTGATGCCGATATAAGCGGTGCAAGCAGTATAAAAATTACAGTAAACAAAGAATTATCTGCCAGGGCAAGTGGTGCCAGCGATCTAAGATACCAGGGTGATGGATTGATACGTGATATCAAAACAAATGGTGCAAGTAGTGTATCAAGAAACAGATCTTAGCTATTAAAAACTAATAAAAAGAAAGGGTTCCAGTGGAACCCTTTCTTTTTATTTTATTGTTTAACGAGAGTTGTAGTGATCCTGTCACCGGGAACTAATTGATCTGTAATATAAATTACGAGGCTTTTACAATCGAAGCTCTGAATGGTTGCAACATCCCCATCTACAGTAATTGTGCTTCCACTATAAGACCATGTACCCGAATAACTGCCGTTGGGTGTGCAAACTGTACCCGCATCCTGATAGTTATAGGCACCGTTAGAATTCAATACAAGAATATCGTCTTTTTCACAGGCATCTAAAGTTGCAAAAAAGTCCTGTTCAGCAGAACTGGATGTTTGTTTGTATTTGATAGCAGTTTGGCGGTAATTTCCGGAAAGTGAAGCTGTACTTGTGGTACATTCATCTTTGTCTTTTTTACAGGAAATAACGGTTAATGCTGCAAGAGTAACAGAGAATAAAAGCTTTTTCATGATATGATTTTAGTTAAAAATTAATAAGGTAGCGAAATTAGCAATTAGATTCCTGCCCGGCAATTGTTATCACATATATCTCTATTCAAACTTAATTATACGTTTTTAGTGTAGTAATTCTTCATCTCATAATTGAGTAGATATTTGTTTGGCTGCAATGTGTAATCCGGTTACCTTTGCACCCCACATCGCGAAGTAGAGCAGCGGTAGCTCGTTGGGCTCATAACCCAAAGGTCGGGAGTTCGATCCTCCCCTTCGCAACTACAGAAAGGCCGTCCGTAAATGGATGGCCTTAATTTTCCTGGCAGTTGAACTTCAACTCATAAGGATTGATTACCTCCTCCATTCCTGCAGTTTGAAGTCAACGGCTTTAAACTTTTTCATGAAAACAGGTTTCGTAAATATTTTCGGACGGCCTAATGCCGGTAAAAGCACCCTTCTGAATGCATTGATCGGTGAAAAGCTTGCAATTGTTTCATCCAAAGTGCAAACAACAAGGCATCGTATAAAAGGAATATTAACCGAAAAAGATTATCAGGTTATTCTTTCCGATACACCCGGTATCATTGAGCCTAAATATAAGCTGCATGAAAAAATGATGCATTCAGTAAAGAATGCTTTAGAGGATGCTGATATTGCTTTACTGATCGTAGATGTAAATGAAAACATAGAGGAGTGTGATTCAATTTTTTCTTCATTGAAACTTAAAGTGCCGGCGATAGTTGTGGTCAATAAAATTGATAGGGCCAGTCAGGAAAAAATAGCAGAGGTGATCAAATATTTCAAAGAAAAGAAATATTGTACCAATACAATTACAATTTCAGCAACAAGCGGTATCAATAAAAAATCTTTCTTAAAACCTATTTTGGAATTGCTGCCAGAAGGTGAACCATTTTATGCTGAAGATGAAATGACGGATCTGAACACAAGGTTTTTTGTTGGCGAAATAGTTCGTGAAAAAATATTTGAACTGATATCAGATGAAATACCTTACCAGGCAACTGTACTGGTTCGTGAATTCAAAGAAAAAACAACACTAGTTAAGATCACTGCTGATATAATTGTGCAGCGGGAATCGCAAAAAGCGATCATATTGGGTGATAAAGGAGCTATGATAAAAAAGATAGGTACATTATCACGATTAGATATTGAGAAATTTCTTCAACAGAAAATTTTCCTGGAGTTGTTTGTAAAAGTGAAAGAGAAATGGCGGGACAATGATCTGTACCTGAAAGAATATGGTTATTAAATTTTAAAATTATGAGTTTTACTGTAGCGATAGTAGGAAGACCGAATGTCGGAAAAAGCACTTTATTCAATCGTTTGCTTGAACAACGGAAAGCAATTGTGGATGATGTAAGCGGTGTAACCCGTGACCGACAATATGGTATTGCAGACTGGAATGGAAAAGTTTTCAACGTAATTGACACTGGCGGTTTTGTGGCAAGAAGCGAAGATGTGTTTGAAAAAGAAATTGCGAAGCAAGTATTGATTGCGGTAGAAGAAGCCAATGCAATATTATTTATGGTAGATGCTGCTACCGGGATCACTCAATTGGATGATGAAATGGCGGCCTTGTTAAGAACTTCAGTAAAACCAGTATTCCTTGTAGTTAATAAAGTTGATAATAGCGACCGTATGCTTGAGGCAACAGAATTTTATAGCATGGGGTTAGAAAAAATATTTTTTATTGCTGCAGCCAGCGGAAGTGGTACGGGTGAATTGCTGGATGCAGTAGCTGAATTAATTCCTGACACAGAAACAGAGGCTGATGATAAAGATCTTCCCAAATTTGCAATCATGGGTCAGCCTAATGTGGGCAAATCATCATTGCTGAATGCGCTGGTAGGGCAGGAGCGTACAATTGTAAGTAATATAGCTGGCACAACAAGGGATACTATTCATACATATTATAATCTTTTCAATAAAGATTTCATTTTGATTGATACGGCTGGTATACGCCGCAAAACAAAAGTGCATGAAGATCTTGAGTTCTATTCAGTGATACGTGCTATCAAAGCAATGGATGAAGCAGATGTATGCTTAATATTAATTGATGCAGAAAAAGGGATCACTCAACAAGACCTGAATATATTTTCACTGGCTGCTAAAAAAGGAAAAGGAATAGTAGTGCTGGTAAACAAATGGGATTTGCATGAAAAAGAAACCAACACAGCCCGTGATTATGAAAATGAATTAAAGAAAAGACTGGCACCCTTTAACGATGTTCCAATTTTGTTTATTTCAGCAAAAGAAAAAACGAGGATTTTCAAGGCCATCGAAACAGGATTGGAAGTGGCTGACAACAGGAGAAGAAAAATAGGAACATCAGCGTTGAATGACGTGATTCAAAAAGCAATTGAAGCTTATCATCCACCAGTAGTAAGAGGAAACCCGGTGAAAATAAAGTATGCGACTCAATTGCCTACTCCTATTCCATCATTTGCTTTCTTTTGCAACTTTCCGGATGATATTAAAACTCCTTACCGTAATTATCTTGAAAATCAGTTAAGGCTGCAATTCGAATTTTTAGGGGTACCCATCCGTATATACTTTAGAAAAAAATAGATCTGGCTTTATTAGGGTCTTTTATTGATTGCAAATGTTCGCTTTTAGAAGACATGTTTGCTTGAAATCAATAGTTGACTTTACCTGAGATTTCAATTGTGAAAAATTTGGTCAATTCCTTTTGGCGGCTACCTTTGCGCCTTCAATTTTAACCTTAAAAAAACAAAGTACAATGAAGAAATTTTTTGCAATCGCTGCAATCGCTACTGTTTTAGTTGCTTGTGGTGACGAAAAGAAAACTACTGAGGAAACAAAAGTGGTTGGTGATACTATTTCAAATGCTGCAACTGAAGCTGCTAATGCTGCAGATACTACAGGAAAAGCTGCAATGGATACTTTTAAAACTGTTGTAGATACTCTTAAGAAGTAATCGTTGTACTTTTTACAATTAATCTTCTTGCAAGAAGGTCCCCTTGGTCCAAGCCTGGGGGATTTTATTTTAATGACTTTACTATAGCTTTTCTCAAGTAATTGTTATCTTGTCCTTCCTTCAATCCACTTTCTTTGAAAACCTTTTCGGGATGTTCTATGAGGCAAAAATGATGTATGAAAAGGTTTCGGGTTTTAATTTCTCCGTGCTTACTTATTAGTTTGGTTTGTTTTATTAAACAGGCTGAAGCCCAATTTGTGATGGGTTCTGCAACCTATTCTCAAAATCTCAACACCCTTGGGACTGGAAGTATTACTGCTGTAGGGGGTAATCTTGGAAGCCATAATGCGACACTAACTGGTTGGTATTTTGAAGAAACGGGCTCAAATCAGAATACTACGATGACTGCTGATGATGGCAGCAATGCTAACGGAGATAGTTATAACTATGGTGCAAATCTTGGTTCCGATCGTTCTTTAGGTTTACTGCAAACCGGCACATTGAATTCTTCATTTGGTTTTTATTTTACAAATAACACCGGTTTTACCATTACAAGATTATTTGTAAGGTTCGTTGGTAAGCAATGGCGTTTAGGTGAAGCAGGCAGGCTTGACAAACTCGATTTTCAATATAGTGCCAACGCAACAAGTCTCAATAATGGAAACTGGTTTGATGCAGATGCATTGGATTTTATTGCTCCAGTAAACGTCGGTATACCGGGCCCTCTTAACGGTAATGATCCAGCTAATCAAACCACAGCTATTTATATTATCCAAAATCTTTTTATAGTACAAGGTTCATCATTTTTTATAAAATGGACGGATTTTGATGCCACTGGAAATGATGATGGCCTAGCTATAGATAATGTTGATATTGCATTCCTATTTAATCCATACAGTACAGAACATTTTCGAACAGTACAGTCAGGTGCCTGGATAAATTTGAATACGTGGGAATCTTCACCAGATAATATATCATGGCTGCCTGCAACTACAATACCCACTGCCCATGCAGAAACAATAATCATACGTAATAGCCATACGGTTTCTTATGCTGCTATAATAGGTGTGGATGAGTTAACGATTGCCAATGGCGGCGTACTCGATATAGTCAATGGTAATTTTTTAATTGTAGACGGACCCGGAGATGATGTCAACATTCAGAATGGAGGTGCTATGCATTTGTCTATTGCCAATACACCGCCTAATTTTAGTGATGCAAGCGCAGTGCTTAATGTCAGCGGAGGCGGAATATTAAAGGTAAATGCAGATGGAATGACAGATGCCGGTATAGGTGTCAATTCAAATAATATAGTTTATAAGGATCAATCAATACTTGAGACAGGTATTGGGTTTTCAACTGCCGGGGTAACTTATTTTCCAAATGTAAATGCTGCAACAATTCCTGTATTTCGTACAGTTAATTTCGGCGCATTAACTGTTGGCGCCAATACAACTACTACGATCAATGGTGTATTCGAAGCAAATGGTACAGGACTATTCACCTGGGAGAATGGAGGGAATAAGATTTTCAGAAATGGGATCAGGGGTGGCGGAAATGTTGTTGCAGATGCAAGTGCTAGTACTGCCAAATTCATTATTAACGGAACGACTGCAGAATTAGGAGGGAGTGGAAATCTTGCAGTACCGGCTATTGGTGGATTGGAAATTGGAACCAGTTCTTATGTGACCATGATCTCAAATAAAACAGTGACCGGTAATATTTTTCTTTTAAGTGATTCTTATGTTGAGTTAGGAAATAATTCTCTGACAGTAACTGGAACTATCGCAGGAGGTGCTAACAACAGTCATGTTATAACGAACGCAACCGGCTTTCTTAAAATTAAAAATGTAGGGATAACACAGGTTGATTTTCCGGTCGGTCATTCAATCTCTTCATACAACCCGGTAAGTTTTTCAAACCCAGGTACAATCATCGATTTTGATGTAAGAATAGTATCGGGTATCAGTCCATCAATTGCATTTCCTGCTTATGCTGTAAACAGGACATGGGTCATTAATACTTCTGCAGTGCCATCCACTGGCGTAATAACCAAATTTCAGTATGACGCGGCGCATTGCAACGTAGGGGTATTACCACAGCCGCAGCCAATGGAGCTATTAAAAAATGTATCACTGGTATGGAATGTGATTGCGACCAATTTAAGTCCGGTTGGTTCAGATCCATTTATTGTAACAGCAAATTCTGTTACTTCATTTAATACACCTTTTTCAGTGGGAAGAAATGGCGGATGGGCATTGCCGGTTCAATTGCTTTCATTCAATGCAGTAAAAAGAAACAATACGTCTTCAGAAATTTTATGGGAGTTGGGAGTATGTTGCTCCCGCAATGCAAGTTTTGAAGTACAACGTTCAATTGATGGTAACAGTTTTATGAGAGTAATTACTGTTGGTGGAAGTGAAACAAACCGTTTTTATAAAACTGAAGACGATTCATTGCCCGAGGGCATGATTTATTACAGGCTTAAAATAACTGATGAAAATGGCAAGATCACTTATAGCAAAGTTATAATGATACTGAATAAAAAAACTGTTATTAATTCAGCAAGGCTATATCCATCTATTGTACTGTCTACTGCTACTCTTGATATTAATGCTGAAGAAAATAAACTGCTTGATTATATAATAACAGATATGAATGGAAGGGTACTTTCTAAAAAACAGTTACAAGTGTTACGTGGCAATAATAGAACGGAACTTAAACTGGATCATTTAGCGGTTGGTATTTTCACTATCATCATCAGCAATGGATCTAAAACTATATTTATTGGCCAGTTTGCAAGACAGTAAGCCCGATCAATCGTTTCTATTGAGCCCTCTCAATATTTGGAAAGGTATTTTTACGAGCCTTTAAAATTTAAATCTCTAAAGCTTTGAATAGAATAAACTCCGATGTAATTTGTGTCGGCGATCTTCTACAGCTATCCTTTTTGAAACTCCCCTTAGAAATTCTTTATCGATTGAAAAGCCGGTTGAAATCCTGTTCCTAATGATAGGCCGTAACCTACTTTATGAAAACACAATCCGGAATTAAAATGAAACTGCTTGCAATTTTGTTATTGCTAATGATTACAAATATATTGCCTGCCCAAAATGAAAAAGGCACACGGGAAAAATGGAAATTGGATAAAAATAAATACCTGACGGGTGGGTTGGTACTTGTCGGAGGTACTGCAAAAGGATTTAATGAAACATTACAGTTTCATTGGAAAAGCTTCAAAAAAGCCTTCCCTGATGCTAACCCCGATTGGTTTAATCCTGCTATAAGCTGGAGAAATAAGTACGAGGATGGTAACCCTAATAATGGTGCTAATTTTCCTTTATCCACTTCTGTGCTGATCATGTTTACAGATCAATATCACCTGAATAATTTTATTAGTAGAAGTGCATTGACCACTGCCCTCGTAATTAAAATAGGGGAAAAGAAAAAACGCTTTGGCTACTATGTAAAAGATTTTCTTTTTTATACCCTATGTTACCAGGTTGGTTGGTCTGCTAGCTACATTCCATTTAAGTATAAAAAAGTATAAGCTGTTATTGAAAGATCTTAACCAGGTTTTCAACTTGTTTTTTAAATTGTTTTAATTCATCTTTTTGCTGGTTGATAAAAATATTTTTATCCAGTTTGCCAATTACTTTTTCCATCTCGGTGGTGTTGTCATATACCATTTTACGAAAATCGCTTTGATAGTCCTTTGCCCTTGAATCAAAGATCGATTTTACCATCCATTCTTTTGTTTCGGTTGCTTGTTGAAGCAATGAATCAAACAATTTTTTTGAAAATGCGCTTGGAGAAATTTTTAATATCTCCAGCAATGAAGCAAATGCATGTTGGAATTTTTGTTCCGGGTAGGCTACACTGTTTTTCCGGTAAAAGGAATGGACTTCATCCCAACTGCGGATCTTTCCAGTCCTGATATTTCTGATCAAAGTACCGGCTGATAATTCAGGTATTAATTGCCCACCGATATTTATCCATGCAGCCCGTTTTGCCTGGAATGGCAGGGCCGCATATAATTTTTTCCACTTATTTATTTTGTGTTTATCAATAAACTCGATCAATTGTACAACGCCGTAATAAATAATAAGACGTTTGAAAATATGATAGCTTTCTTCCCCTTTTACAATTTCTGTTTTACGTTTTGCATTTTCGAAACCCGGGGCAAGCAATTCAAGTTTATTAGCATAAACCTCATTCAGTTCAAGCAACGATTCTCCGGTTTTCAATAATTCTTTGGGAGGTATTGTTTCTTTGATTTTTACCTGGTAGGCTTCGCCTGTGATCTTTTTGAGCAGTGTTAAGGCATCAAAAATCTCATTAACAGTATCCGGCGCCAAATAATCATATTCGATATGTTGCGATTTATCGGTGCGGTTATCCCTGTCAACATATTTACCTGCATTTCTTGCCAGTGCATACATATTGTATTGAAACCAATACGCAGGCATGATAACTAATTTATCATTACTCACATCATTATTCACCAATGAAAAAGGTATCGGAATATTCAGCTCAGCAGGAAAATCACTTTTTGCTATTATAGTATAAGAAGCAAATTTTGAATTATGTTTAAGACTTACACAGAGCCCTGGCCAGAACCCGCGGCCAGCAACAATTTCACCATCTGCACCACGACTGTTATGATTACTGCCGATGGTGGCGCCTGCTGCCATATTGGATTGACCCATCACGGTTGCGGCGCATAGAAAAGAGTTATTATGATGTTGCTCATGAGCTGGAAAAATAAGAGAATTTAAAACCTCGCAACATGAAATAGTTGAGTTGTCGCCGAGATAGGAGTTAATAAGCCTTGCACCATATTTAAGCTGTGAGTTGGATGCAAGAATAAAACGAACTGCTTTTACACCATAAAATATCCGGCAGCCAAACCCGATAATTCCGTTTACGATCTCGCAACCTTCACCAACCTGCGATTTTGCTTCGGGAGAAGAATTGATGGTAAGATTTTTTAATTTGTTGGCACCCTTCAGGTAAGCATCAGATCCTATCCATACATCTTTAATTATTTTACAATTTTTAATAACAGTACGATCGCCAACTTTACCGTAATAACCTCTTTGTTTGTCAAACCGCTTTTCAGTAAACTCTTTAAATTTCTGCAATAGCTTTTCATCATCCCTGTATTTTGACCATAGCCACGCATCACCTGGTTGCATTCCGTTAAAGGGCATTACTTTTCTGCCGGCATTTTCATTACATATCTCGATCCAGATCCGAACAGACTCTGATTCACCATCTTTTATTATACCATTTCCAAATTTGGAATGATCGGTAGTTGCCATTTCATTGATATTGGCCAGTATCACTTCATTACCGATTATATAATGTGATAAGTAGTTAACATTATCAATTGCCACGTTATCGCCCAAATCGCAACTGATGATGGTGCTGTTATATAAGCCAACAGCCAGGCGAATATTGTTGAATTCAAGAAAAAAAGGTTCTAGTTTACCGATTCTTACTAGTCCATAAAATTTACAGCCTTTTACCAGTTCAGGGTTAAATGCGTCGGATACGAAAACTTTATCCCAGTTATCCGAACTATTCCTGTTGCGGATCAATACTTCTGTTTCCAATGTAGTAAGCTTGCGGTATTTTATTCCACTGCGGTTTTGAAGATTACGCAGGTGATATTCATTTTTACCTTTGGGAATAAATTCTTTCGGGATAAAACCGTAGCCAAGCGAAGCAATTGGTTTTTTAATGATATTGTTCATGCTGGTTGTTACTTCCTTGCTGCCTGTTAAAGCAAACAATCTTTTTTGTTTATATATTTCTCCATTCGTAGTTTAAGAAAATAAATTTTCGGATTGAAAATACAAGTAATCGGCCACCAGCAACTACTCAACGGTAACACTCTTTGCCAAATTTCTCGGTTTGTCAACATCACATCCTTTTGCTACTCCAATATAATACGCTAAAAGCTGAAGCGAAATAACACTAAGCATAGGGGCTACTATTTCATCTGCTTCCGGTACTATCATCACGTCTTCTGACAATGAGGTACTCATTTCATCGCCTTCAGTAATTACAGAGATCACTCTTCCTTTTCTTGCTTTTATCTCCTGCATATTACTTACTGTTTTTTCATGGTATGTATCTTTTGTAGCAACAAAAACAACAGGCAGGGTTGCATCCACCAATGCAATAGGACCATGTTTCATTTCTGCTGCAGGATAGCCTTCGGCATGTATGTAAGAAATTTCTTTAAGCTTTAAGGCGCCTTCGAGTGCAACAGGGAAATTATAGCCACGGCCGAGATAAAGGAAATCTCTTGCGTCTTTATATTTTTCAGCAAGGGCTTTTATATGGTCTTTTGATTTTAATACCCATGCAGCTTTCTCCGGTATTTCCTGCAGTTCATTTAATAAATGCAAATATCTTTCTTCATCAATCGTTCCTTTCATATGTGCAACTTTCAGAGCTATCATGGTAAGCACAGCCAACTGTGCAGTAAAGGCTTTAGTAGATGCTACACCAATCTCCGGTCCGGCATGTGTATAGGCTCCGGTATGACTTGCCCTGGCAATGGAAGACCCTACCACATTTACCACACCCATAATTATGGCGCCTTTTGCTTTTGCATTTTCAATAGCCACTAATGTATCCGCCGTTTCACCGCTTTGTGAAATAGCAATGATGATATCACCTTTATTGATCACCGGATTACGATAGCGGAATTCGGATGCATACTCCACTTCTACATTCACACGGCATAGTTCTTCAAAAATATATTCTGCTACCAATCCCGCATGCCAGCTGGTGCCACAGGCAACCATAATTATTCTTTTTGCATGAAGAAGCTGTTCTGCATATTGCTGAATGCCACTCATAGTAATGGTGCCTGCTGCAGGATCCAATCTTCCTCTTAAACAATCATATATAGTTTGCGGCTGTTCAAATATTTCTTTAAGCATGAAGTGGTCATAACCGCCTTTTTCAATTGCTGCTAATTCTATATCCAGCTTCTGAACATATGGCGTCAGCTTTTCATTACCAAGATTTTTTAAGATGAGTTCATCTGGTTTTACAATGGCCAGTTCATAATCATTTACATAAACTACTTCTTTTGTGTACTCAAGCATTGGCGATGCATCACTACCCAAAAAATGTTCGCCTTTTCCAATACCAATTACAAGAGGACTTCCTTTTCTTGCTGCAATGATGGTATCGGGACTGTCTTCATCGATCAATAAAATAACGTACGCTCCTGTTACCCTTTTCAGTGCTATTCTTAATGCTTCTTCAAGACTACACTGGTTGTTATTTTTTATTTCTTCAATAAAATTCAATAATACTTCTGTATCCGTATCGCTGGTAAATTCATATCCTTTACTGATGAGTTCTTTTTTAAGCTGTGCATAGTTTTCAATGATGCCATTATGGATCATGGCCAGCTTACCGCTTTTTGAAAGATGGGGGTGTGCATTGCGGTCATTCGGCTCGCCATGTGTGGCCCAGCGGGTATGACCGATGCCAATATGAGCATGCAGGTTTTTACCAACGATGCTATCCTCAAGCTCGGCTACCTTTCCTTTTTTCTTGTAAACTTTCAGACCGGTTGAATTATTTAGTGCTACGCCGGTACTATCGTAACCGCGGTATTCAAGGCGTTTGAGTCCTTTAATGATGATCGGATAAGCTTCTTTAGGGCCGGTATATCCTACTATTCCACACATGGGCTTTTTGGTTTTTGTGATTATCCTGATAGCAACCCGGATAGATTGAATTTTTGCAACACGAAAGTCATAAAAATAGGGGAGATGGCAAAGGATGATTTATCCTTTAGAGAAGAACACCTTTAAGTAACAGGAAAGCAGTGCCAAAATAAATAAGCAGGCCGGTTACATCCACCAATGTTGCCACAAAAGGAGTGGAGGAAGCGGCAGGGTCAGCTCCCATTCTTTTCAATAAAAGCGGAAGCATGGAGCCCATAATTGTGCCCCACATTACTACGCCAATTATTGCAATCCCAATGGCTATACCGATGCGAACGAAATGTTCTCCAAACAAGCCAAAAAATTCGTGACCACCAATAACAATAAGGCATCCAAATACACCCAGCGTTGCACCCATCATAAAACCGGTGAATATTTCCCTTCGTGCAATAAGCCACCAATCGCTTAGTTTGATTTCATTTAATGCCATTGCCTGAATGATCAGTGTTGCAGCTTGTGAGCCACTATTGCCGCCACTTGAAATGATCAATGGGATAAAAGTGGATAGCACTAAAACCTGTTCCAGTGTTGCCTGGAAACTCGACATAGCAGCAATTGTCAGTGTTTCACCCACAAATAATATCAACAACCAGATGATCCTTTTTTTATACAGTTTTTTTAATGGCACTTCCAGGTAGGGTTCTTCCAACGCTTCAGTACCCCCCATCTTCTGCATGTCTTCAGAAAATTCTTCTTCGGCTACCCAGAGTATATCGTCGATAGTTACAATGCCGAGTAGCTTATTGCTGTTGCTCACCACTGGCAGTGCCACCCTGTTCTCGGTTTTAAATGCTTCACTGGCTTTTTCCTGGTCATCATATGCATTCAGCTTTGTTACCCGGTTATTCATCAGCTCCGAAACTTTTGTTTTTGGATTACTGAGAATAAAATCACGGATGCGGATATCATCCAGCAACTCGCCTGCTTCATTTATCACATAGATCACATTGATGGTCTCACTGTCTTTTCCGTATTTGCGTATAGTGGCAAAAACTTCTTCTACTGTATTATGCGGATACACCCAAACATAGTCTGGGGTCATCAGCCTTCCAATACTATCTTCCGGGTAGCCTAATAACGATAATGTTGTTTTTCTTTCTTCAGGGTTAAGAAGTTTTATCAGTTCTCTTACAGCATTGCTGGGCAGTTCTTCCAAAAAATCAGTACGGTCATCTGGTGAAAGTGCATTAAGTAATTCTGCAGTTTTATAAGGGGGCAGTTCATGAATTATTTTTTTCTGCTCGGCCAGGTCAAGGATCTTAAATACATTGGACGCCCTGTTTATTTTCATATGGGTAATGATATAGGCTTCCTGGTCGGGAAAATGTTTGATCAGGTCGGCCACATCACTGATGTTCTGATGATCTAAAAACTCCCGTGAAGCAATTTCATTACCTGATTCCAGCAGGTATTCAAAATGATTGATAATATTTCCGCTAAGGATTTCTGACATATTAATTTCAAGGTTGCCTGCCGGTAGGCAGGGCTTCAAATTTAAGTTGCTTCACTGAAAACCTGTTTTATATTTTTGTAGATAATGATACACCCGGCAATTCATATTAGTATGTCAGATGGAAAAGGAAGAGGTGTTTTTACCAATGAAAAAATTGAGAAGGGAACTGTGATAGAAATTGCTCCTGTGATAGTAATGAATGCGGCAAATAAAAAATTGCTTGATCAGACATTGCTGCATGATTATATTTTTGAATGGGGTGATGACAGAACACATTGTGCAATGGCGTTGGGTTGGGTGCCAGTATATAATCATTCCTATTTATCCAACTGTGAATATGAAATGGATTTTGAAGCACAGACCATTGCTGTAAAAGCTATGCGTGATATTGAACCCGGCGAAGAACTGTTTATTAATTACAATGGCGATTGGGATGATGCCAAACCTATCTGGTTTGATGCAAAATAAAAATCCCGGCATTTCGGCCGGGACTCAACTTTCTATATAAAATTTATTATTCAAACTTGATCTGCCCTTTTATTTCGCCACCACCATAAGTAGCAGTATGAATGTTTACATAATACATTCCATTTAACAGATCCGCTTCTTTTATTGCCACACCGTCGATAAATAAGGTGCCGCTGTAAGATCCGCAGCTAGTAGGGCCAGCAACGCCATTTACTTTACAAGGAACGATACTTGCGGCAGTAAATGTTTGAAATACCGGAGCTGAAAAACCAACAGGTGCCAAACCATGAATATGAAAAATAGTTACCGGACCAGTTAAGCCTGTCCAGGAAAAATTATAAGTTAATGTTTTGGATAGCCTGCTATAGCTCACATTCAACTTGCCCAATGCACTAGATGGATTGGCAGGAACTTCCTGTGCTCCACTCATTACAATATCTGATTTCATGTACAGATTCTGATGTTCTACATCATCGCGACGGCAGGAGGCAAGGGTAATAATAAAAGCAATAATAATAATGGGAAATGCAGTTAGTCTCATTTTAGTCATGGTTGCAGAATTTGAGTAAAAATAAGAAGTTTTTTGAAATGGCAATATTTTTAAAACGAGGGTTTAAGGGTTGTGGAAAAAGGGTTTTTAAGATGGGAAAATGAAAATCGTAACTTGACGGTTACCAAAACCAATTATTATGAATCAACTGACCGATTCCCGTAGTCGCATTCAATCAATTGATATATTAAGAGGGCTTGTAATGGTGATTATGGCAATTGACCATGTCCGTGATTTTTTTTACAAAGCAGACCTGGGAAAGGCAGCCGATGCGGCAATGGACCCAACAAATATGGAAACCACTTATCCTGCACTTTTTTTCACCCGCTGGATAACGCATTTCTGTGCACCCATTTTTGTTTTCCTGGCTGGAACTTCTATCTATCTAATGAGTCAGCGAAAGTCAAAAGCAGCGATCAGCAGCTTTTTAATTAAACGTGGCTTCTGGCTGGTTTTTGTTGAACTCATTATTATAACATTTGGATGGACATTCAATCCTTTTTTCAACCTTTTTATAATGCAAGTCATTTGGGCAATTGGAGTAAGCATGATCCTGATGGGCATTCTTGTGTTGCTGCCTTACAAAATAATTTTTGCAATCGGTTTATTGATAGTTGCCGGGCATAATCTAACAGATATTTCTTCAGTTGGCTCGGGATTAAGGGGAACGGTTTTAGGCGACCTGCTTTATTTCTCCAATTTTTCAATCTATAAACTCTGGGATGGCCATTATTTCCTGATCGTATATGCATTTCTTCCATGGACAGGAGTAATGTTGCTGGGTTATTGTTTTGGAAAATTATATCAACAGGGAGTTGATGCAATATGGCGAAGAAAAATGTTACTTAGAATTGGTGGTGGGTTGGTGATATTGTTTGTAATTCTTCGTTTCAGTAATCTGTATGGCGACCCGCTTCCGTGGAGTTCGCAGCCGAGAGGAAGTGTTTATACATTTTTATCATTTCTTAACCTCAATAAATACCCGCCATCATTGCTGTTTCTTTGCATGACCATTGGGCCTGGCATTTTATTTTTAGCATTTATTGAAAAAATACAAAACGGATTTACGAGGATAATGAATGTTTATGGTCGTGTGCCGATGCTTTACTATATCCTGCATTTTTATATTATTCATCTGCTCCTTGTAGTCGAATTTTACAGGCAAGGTCATGGGGCAAATGAGATTATTCCAAAAGGAGCTCCTTTTTATTTCAAGACACCGGATCTGGGTTTTGGATTGTTGGGTGTTTATGCAATCTGGATTTTTGTAGTTGCAATATTATATCCTGTTTGTAAAAAATACGACAAGTATAAAACTGCACATGCAAAAGAGAAGTGGTGGCTGAGTTATATATAGATTAGATGATAGATAATAGTGGATAGATGATAGTTTAGGGAGTTTTATCATTGTCAGTTATCATCTATCCACTATTATCTATTTCAGTTTGCTCTTGATTTCTTGCAACTTCAGCAATGCTTCTACCGGGGTAAGGCGATTGATATCAATATCGCCGAGTAATTTTCTTATTTCGTCAAATGTTTCGCTATGTGCATCAAAAATAGAAAGCTGCATTTGCGGTAGCGAAAGGTTCTTTATTTTTTTATCTAATGACTCCGTATTCTTGACTCCCGACTCCGAACTCCCGACTTCATGTATTGCTTCTAAATATTTAAGAATCTCATTAGCTCTATCAATCAATGAAGGCGGCATACCTGCCATTTTTGCTACATGAATACCGAAACTGTGAGTGCTTCCGCCCCTTGCCAATTTGCGCAGGAAAATAATTTTATTGCCTACTTCTTTATTGGTGACATGATAATTTTTTACTCGTGGTAGTTTTTCTTCAAGTTCATTCAATTCATGATAGTGAGTAGCAAATAAAGTTTTGGGTTGATGAGCTGTTGCGTGCAAATGTTCAACAATACTCCACGCAATGGAAATGCCATCGTAAGTAGAAGTGCCTCTTCCGATCTCATCCAGCAAGATCAAACTCCTGCTTGTGATGTTATTTATGATAGAAGCTGTTTCATTCATTTCCACCATAAAAGTGGATTCGCCACCGCTGAGGTTATCGGAAGCACCAACTCTTGTAAATATTTTATCTGTCAAAGAAATCTTTGCTTCAGCTGCAGGAACAAAACTCCCGATATGTGCCATTAATGTTATTAATGCCGTTTGACGAAGCAATGCAGATTTACCACTCATATTTGGCCCGGTAAGAATAATAACCTGCTGTTCAGTTTTATTTAACTCAATATCATTTGAAATATATGATTCGCCAATCGGTAAATTTCTTTCGATCACAGGATGACGGCCCTCTTTGATGATGAGTTCAGGTTCATTATGTAATTGCGGCTTGCGGTAATGAAACTGCAAAGCATTATTGGCAAAACAACTAATACAATCAAGCGTAGCTAAAATATTTCCATTAGCCTGCACCGGTTGCAGGTAATCCATTAGTTCGTTTAGCAATGCTTCAAATAATTCCAGTTCTAATTTTAATATCTTTTCTTCAGCACCGGTGATCTTTTCTTCATAGTCTTTTAATTCCGGTGTGATATAACGTTCGGCGTTTGTAAGTGTTTGTTTGCGCATCCATTCGGCCGGCACTTTGTTTTTATGTACATGTGTTACTTCAAGATAATAGCCAAACACATTATTGAAACCGATCTTTAATGATGAAATGCCGGTTGCTTCAGCTTCTTTCTGCTGCAACTGGACCAAATAACTTTTTCCGGAATGTGAAATATTTCGTAGCTCATCCAGCTCATGGCTGATCCCACTATTAATCATTCCGCCTTTTACAGCCAATGCAGGAGGATTATCAATGATCTCTTTAAAAATCTTCTCTGCGATATAAGGGCAGGGATTTAGCGCATCGCCGAGACGTTTCAAATATTCATTGGAAGAACTTAAACAAAGTTGTTTGATGATCTCAACCTGTTTTAAACCTCTTGCCAGTTGCAATACTTCACGGGGGTTGATCTTCTTTAATGGAATTTTTGAAACCAATCTTTCAATATCACCGCATTGGCGAATATGTTGTGAGATCTTATTGCGCAGGTCGGTTTCTTTTATAAAAAACTCAACTGTATCAAGTCGTTCATTTATCTTCTGAATATCTTTTAGCGGAAAAACGATCCAGCGTTTCAATAATCTTGCACCCATTGGTGAAGCTGTATTATCTAAAACATCCAATAGTGTATGTCCTGCTTCGGAATTTCTTGATATTAATTCCAGGTTCCTGATGGTGAATCGGTCCATCCATAAAAAATCATCACGATCGATTCTTTGTAGCGCAATAATATGCTGCAGGTTGGGGTGCTCTGTTTCTTTTAAATAATGTAAGATCGCTGATGCTGCTATCAACCCTTTTCTCATTTCATCCACTCCAAAACCTTTGAGTGAATGCGTTTGAAAATGTTTCAGTAAGGTATCTTCTGCATAGGCTTCGGTAAAGATCCATTCATCCAATGTGTAGGAATAAACTTTTGCTCCAAAATTTTCTTTGAAATTTTTTTGCTTGTGACGCTGGAAAACAACTTCGGCCGGTTTAAAACCCTGTATGAGTTTGTCTGCATATTCACGGTCGCCTTCGGCAATAAAAAATTCACCGGTTGAAATGTCGAGAAAGGCCAGGCCGTATTGATCGTTTTCACCAAAATGAATTCCGGCTAAAAAATTATTGCTATTATGTTCAAGCAATTTGTCATTTGTAGTAGTGCCGGGAGTTACCATTTCCGTTACGCCACGTTTTACAATTCCTTTTGCCAGCTTGGGATCTTCCAACTGATCGCAAATAGCAACACGGTAACCGGCTTTTACCAGTTTATGCAGATAAGTATCAAGTGCATGATGAGGAAAACCTGCAAGTTCAGAAGAAGACGCAGCGCCATTATTTCTTTTTGTAAGTGTAATACCCAGGACCTGCGAAGCAATCACTGCATCAGGCCCGAAGGTTTCGTAAAAGTCCCCTACACGGAAGAGCAGAATGGCATCAGGATATTTTTGTTTAATAGCCTTATGCTGCTGCATTAGTGGGGTATCAGAAGTCGTAGTCTTTGCCATTGTTCACCCGGATTTACCGGCAGGCGACAAAAATAAGGAACTGTTTATGTAACTCTACTTTCTTCTGCATCCCTAATAAAATTAATTTATGCAGAAGTTATTATTCACCTTAACATTTCTTTTATCAATTTACGTAAATGCACAGAGCCAGTCCCGTGATAACGGGGATACAACCCGTACTGATGCGGAAATTTCCAATGCTACCGTCTATTTCGGTTATGGCGCAGAATTGACACATCAATCCAAGGTAAAGCTCAATAACAATACAAAGATCATTGTCATTAACCGGCTGGGAACAAATATTGACCTGAACAGTTTACAGATAAGTGTGCCGGAGGATGTAGCGTTGCTTTCGCATCGTTTTGGTTTGTTTACTCCACCAGCACCGGTTTGGGTAAAGCCGCCAGTAGCTGTATTAATGGAAGACAGTATTGAATCGATCCGGGAAGAGATCGGTAAAGTGGAATCATTGATCGGAATTGAAGCAGAAGTTTTACAAAAAACAGGAACACTGATAGAATCTGCAATGACTAATAACGGGAACAAACAAATACTCAGCGCTGAAGTGTTAAAGTTGGTAGACTATTACAATGCAAAAATTGAAAAAACAAAAACCAATATTTATAATCATCAACAGACAAAAGGAAAATTGACAAAGAAAGCAGAAGAGATCAGGAAAAGAATTGCTGCATTGCAGCCGGTGAATGTAATAAGAGAAAAATCATACGGCCAATTATTCCTCCAGGTATTTACCAAGCGTACAGGAGAAATTCCGGTATCCATTTCTTACTATACACGTAATGCAGGATGGGTGCCTGTATATGATATACGGGTGAATTCAAAAACAAATAAAGTAAAGTTGATCTATAAAGCATCACTTACGCAAACAAGCGGGGTTGACTGGAAGAAAGCAAAACTCACATTAAGTACAGGTACTCCCAATTTCGGCGTGACAGCTCCTGTTCTTTCTCCCTGGTTCTTGCAATTGTATGTACCGGAGTTATATAAGGATTTACAAGGCAGAGCAGCAGGAATAAATGCACAGCGGAATACAATTCAGTCAATGAATGATGATAATGCAATGAAAGAAGAAGTAATGACTACTGCTCCTGGCGAGAAAAAAATATTTAAAGAACTCGGCTATTCACAAACAATTGATCCGAGTACAATGAATGCCTATACAACATTGAACGAAGGTCAGCTTAATACCAATTATGAAATTGAGTTGCCTTATGATATCGAAAGCGACGGTAAAATGAACAGTATTGCAATTAAAGAAGAAGAAATTGTCTGTACACTTAAAAACTATGCAGTACCGCGGATGGATAAAGAAACTTATCTGATGGCAGAAGTAGCCGATTGGCAAAACCTTGACCTGTTACCCGGCGATGCAAACATTATAATGGATGATACTTATATCGGTAAATCGCTGATCGATCCTAATACAATCGCAGATACACTGAATCTATCTTTAGGGAGAGATAAAAGAGTAGTAGTAAAACGTTCGCTGGTAAAAGAATTGAGTAGCCTGAAAACAAGTGGCAGCACAACTAAACAGAGTTTTACATACGAACTGGTAATTAAAAACAACAAGCAAACTGATATTAACTTGTTGCTGAAAGATCAATTTCCAATGAGTACGATAAAAGAAGTGGAAGTAAATCTTGAAGACAGTGGTGATGCAATTGTAAATTCAGAAACAGGAGTAATAACCTGGAAGCTGAACCTGAAACCGGGAGAAAGTAAGAAAGTGAGATTTACCTATTCGGTGAAATATCCGAAGGATAAGAAGATCGTAAACCTTAAATAGGACTAAGAATTTAAAAGAGAAAAGGAGATAAAGAGAAATCTGACCTCCTTTTCCCTGCCTGCCGGCAGGCAGGTCTTCTCTCTTTTATCCTCTTATCCTACATTTGCAAACATGCGAAAATTGTCAATGGAAGAGTTGGGCCGTAAATCGGTGGATGAATTCAAGCAGGCCGATAAGAACCCGATCATTGTTGTGCTGGAAAACATCCGCAGCGCTTATAATGTAGGCTCTGTCTTTCGAACAGCCGATGCATTTTTAATTGAAGCTATTTATATCATTGGCTATTCTGCCAAACCCCCACATAAGGAAATAAAGAAAACGGCATTGGGCGCAGAAGACTCCGTTGAATGGAAATATTTTAAAACAACAGCTGAGGCAATTGATGAATTAAAAAACATAAAATATAAAGTGTATGCAGTAGAACAAGCAGAAAATAGTTACAAACTGCATTCGGCAGGCTTTAAGCAAAATGAAAGGATAGCAGTGGTTTTTGGTAATGAAGTGACGGGTGTAGAACAATCAACCATTCAATTATGTGAAGGGTGTATCGAGATCCCTCAATTTGGAATGAAACATTCCTTAAATATTGCAACGGCTGCAGGTGTAGTATTATGGGAATTGGTCAGAACTAAATAATCTCCGGTAAAAGGAAGAATTGAACATTAATTATTTTAAATGAGTAAGGTCAGGAGTTATTTAAGCTTAATAAAATTTTCTCATACCATTTTCGCAATGCCCTTTGCGATGATTGGGTTTTTTCTTGGTATGTCAACCGGGCTTTTTGAATTAAATATAAAATCCGCTAATCCCGGTATAGACGCGGAAACAAGAGATATTCTTTATTTAGGGCATGGCGCAAAATTATTTCTTCTCGTTATCCTCTGCATGGTCTTTGCCCGCAGTGCCGCCATGGCCTTCAATCGCTATCTCGACAGAAGTTTTGATGCAAGGAACCCGAGAACAGCTATAAGAGAAATTCCTGCTGGTGTACTAAAAACAGACAAAGTGCTTTTGTTTACAATTATGAATTGCATAATGTTTGTTGCCTGTACTTTTTTCATCAATAAAATATGCTTCTATCTTTCACCAGTTGCCTTGCTCGTCGTGTTGGGTTATAGCTATACAAAACGATTTACACCGCTTTGTCATCTGATACTTGGTTTAGGTTTATCGCTAGCGCCGATTGGCGCTTATTTAGCTGTAACGGGTCAATTTGCTTTATTACCTATTCTGTTTTCATTTACTGTTTTATTCTGGGTTAGTGGTTTTGATATCATCTATGCATTACAGGACGAAGAATTTGATAAAGAAAATAAATTGTATTCAATACCGGCTGCTTTGGGAAAAACAAGAGCTCTTACTGTTTCAAGAATTCTGCATTTACTGAGTGCTGCCTGTGTTGTATTTGCTGGCTGGTATGGAAATTTTGGTTTGTTGTACTGTTTCGGCGCAGCACTATTTGTTTGTTTATTAGTTTATCAACATACACTTGTAAAACCAACTGATCTAAAAAAAGTAAATCTTGCTTTTTTTACCACTAATGGAATTGCATCAGTCGTTTTCGCCATCTTTGTTATTGCTGATTTGTTTTTTAATAATTAATTATTCAATTGCCCCGCATAATTTCAATAGACTACGGCCTCAAACGAACAGGACTTGCAGTTACTGACCCGTTAAAGATCATTGCAACCGGTTTAACCACGGTTGAATCAAAACAACTTATTCCTTTTTTAAAGGATTATTTTTCCAAAGAACCGGTTGAACTTATTATCATCGGCGAACCAAAGAACTGGGATGATTCGGATACACATGCTACCCCGTTAGTTGAAAAATGCATCAAAGACCTTCAAAAGAATTTCCCTAATATTCCTATTAAAAGAGTAGATGAACGCTATACATCTAAAATGGCTAAAGACGCAATGCTGGAAATGGGTATGAAAAAAATGCAGCGCCGCAATAAGGCTTTGGTAGATGAAATTGCCGCTACGATCATGCTGCAGGAATACCTTCGGTCTCTTGATTAGTTCATTGGCCAATTGACAGTTTAGGGCTAAATTTGCACACTTAAATAATTTAATAATTTGACACTTCCGATTGTAGCATACGGCCACCCAGTTTTACGTAAGGTTTGTATTGATATTTTCCCTGACCATCCGGGACTGGAAAAACTCATTGCCGATATGTGGGACACGATGTATATGAGCAATGGGGTTGGTCTTGCAGCGCCACAAGTAAACAAGGATATCCGCCTTTTTGTAGTAGACAGTCATCGCATTTTCGAAGGTATGGATGAAAAAGAGCTGGCAGAGTATCCGGATGTGCCGGGTATCAAACAGGTTTTTATAAATGCACACGTAGTAGAACAAAATGGAAAGGAATGGCCTTATAATGAAGGTTGCCTCAGCATTCCTAAAATAAGGGAAGATATAATGCGGCCCGAATCAGTAACAATAAAATTTCTCGACGAAGAATTCAACTCGCATATTAAAACCTATCACGGAATAACATCCCGTGTTATACAACATGAGTACGATCATATTGAAGGGAAATTATTTATTGACTACATCACCCCGCTAAAAAGGAAACTCATGAAGGGCAAACTGAATGATATTACCAAAGGCAAAATCACAGTTGATTATAAAATGCTTTTTCCGCGTTAAGCCAACTATGTCTTGGGTTTTGTTGCTGGAGGTTTAGCCTGTGTTTTTGGTTTGGCAGTTTTCTCTTCACACACTTTTATGTTTTGCAAGGCGCCTGTAAAATTGGGGAAGATCGCTGTAGCCTGTTTGAATAATTTAGTTGCTTCCACATAATTTTTTGCTTCCATCTGTAGCACTCCTGAAAGGTTCAATGCTGCTGCACTTACAGGAACTAATTGTTCTGTACCGTCTCCATTATTAAACGTCACCCCGATCTTGCTGCTGTTGGTGTCAGCTAAAACTTTTCTGCAATTAGCTTCACATTCTGCTATTCGTTTCAGGCTATATTGAGATACGGCCAATTGATAAAAATGATAAGGGTTTTTTGTGGCGGCACTGATCTGTTCGAAATAATTTACTGCTGTTTTAAAATCGCCCAGCTGTTGGTAACATTCTGCTGCCCTGGCATAGGCTTCTATATTCGATTTATCAGTCTTTGCTACTTCTTCGGCAAGTATCAATGCACTGTAGTAGGATTTACGTACAAAGTATAAAAGCGACAATGTGTCTTTATAAGCAACATTACTATCAATAGCAATATATCCGTGTAATGCATTGATGGCTGCGTCCGGGTCATTATAGGCCATCGCATTATGAAAAACTTTCAGGTAATGTGATTTCAGATTGTCATTTTGTGCAAAAGCATGAGCTGATAAAACAACGAGACCAAAAAGCAGAAAATATTTTTTCATAATAACGCTGGTTGAGTATTCAGTAAAAATAAGATTTCCGGCAATTGAAAAGCATTTCATTTAGTATAATTTGCATGCTAATGAGTAAACGGTTGGTATTTATATTTTTTGTGGTTTATACAGGGGCTTTATGTGCACAGAACGATTCACTGGATAATGAACGGCTTGCAAAAATGGTGACCCTGACACCGGTAACTGTCCGCACTGATATTAATGTGGCAAAGTTTATTGAACGGGTTAAAACAGATACTACATTTTACAAAGCATTCCGCAGTCTTCACCTTGTAGGGTTTACCTCGCTCAACGATATTCGTATGCGGGATAAGAATAATAATGTGATTGCCTCATTGCAAAGTAAAACCATCCAGCACCGGAAGGATAATTGCAGGACGATGGAAGTGGTGAATGAAAAAGCAACCGGCAATTTTTATGATAGTAAAAAAAACTATAACTATTATACAGCTGAGTTGTATGCAGGTTTATTTTTCACCAATGGAAAGATCTGCAATGAAACAAATACAGTAAAAGGCATTGAACTCAATCCTAGATCGCAGAAAGGAATAGAAAAACATAAGCAGCAGCTCAAAATGCTATTCTTTAATCCCGGTAAAAAGATATCCGGTATTCCGCTGATGGGAGATAAGATCGACATCTTCGATCCTGATCGGGCTGAGTTGTATGATTTCCTGATCGATTATGATGATTATGAAGGACAGGCCTGTTACGTTTTTACTATAAAAGCAAAACAAGGGTTACGATCAGGCAAGAAGGATAAAATTGTAATTGACTCCATGATCACCTGGTTCAATGCAAGAACGATGGAAGTGGTGGCCCGCAAATACGATATGAGTTATAATGCCGGTGTATATGACTTTAATGTACATATGGAAGTACAGATGACACATTTTGGTAAGTATCTTTTACCAAAAACACTGCGTTATGTCGGCACATGGGATGTTGCATTCAAGAAAAGAGAAAGAGGCGTGTTTACTGCAACTCTCTTTGACTTTAAGAACAGCGAATGAGATGACAGTGAAAAGATGATAGATGATAGTTCTTTAAATCCGGATGCTTCTGATAGTTTAATAAGAGTTTGAATTGAGAGCACTAATAACTATCAGTTATCATCTATTATCTTTCACACTCACATATTTTCTCCACTTCTCGATCATCAACTGCATATCATCAGGCAATTCGGTTTCAAAAAATAATTCTTCTCCTGAAGTAGGATGGGTAAAGCCCAATGTTTTTGCATGCAATGCATGACGGGGACAAATTTCAAAGCAATTATCAACAAACTGTTTGTATTTGGTATACACCGTTCCTTTTACAATTTTATCACCACCATAAAAATCATCATTAAATAATGGATGACCCAGATATTTCATGTGTACACGTATCTGGTGAGTACGGCCGGTTTCCAGTATACAGCTTACCATCGTTACATATCCAAAACGTTCGATCACTTTATAATGTGTGATCGCTTCTTTACCATGATCACCCTCGGGATAAGCTTCAAATAATTTTCGAAAGCGAAGATGACGGCCTACATGTGCCACGATGGTTCCTTCATCATTTTTCAGATCACCCCAAACCAATGCAACATATTGCCGTCTTACGGTATGATCAAAAAACTGTTTAGCCAGGTGCCGCATCGCCGTATCTGTTTTTGCGATCAGCAGTAGGCCACTTGTATTTTTATCAATGCGATGTACTAATCCAAACCGCGGCAATAGTTCCTCACTCAGACCTGGGTTTTGCTGTTGCAGATACCATGCTATGCCATTCAGTAAAGTGCCATTATAATTTCCACTGCCAGGATGTACTACCATTCCGGCTGGTTTATTGATCACCATCAGGTCAGCATCCTCAAAAAAAATATTCAGGTCCATCTTCTCCGGCACTACATCCGTTTCATGGGGATGCATATCGCTGTACACAACAATTGAATCAGCGGGCCTGATCTTATAATTCTGTTTGATCGTTTTATTATTCACCATTACAAAACCCGCATTGATGGCCTGCTGGATCTTATTACGGGTCGCCCCTTCAATTCTTGCCATCAGGTATTTATCAATGCGTAATGGTTCCTGTCCTCTATCGATCGTAAAAGCAAATCGTTCATACAGATCATCGCTGCTGTCGTTTTCCTCAGTTATATTTTTATTCAGTTCGTCTGTCATAGTTTTTTTGTTAGGTCAACTGCATTGCTGCTATTGAAAGTCCCTTGCGACGCTCCGTTCATCTTCCGGTAATTCTTATCGTCATAATCCGCAAAAGTAACCATGTGCCGCTACAATCTTAAATTTGCAGATTCGTATGTCAAAACAGCAAGTCATATTCCAGGATCTCGGCCAGATGGACTATAAAACTGCCTGGGATTACCAGGAGAAGTTATTGCAGGAAAATGTGAAAAGGAAGTCGTTAGTTTTTAGTCAAGAGTCAGGAGTTGACGAATCCGAACTCACGACTCACGACTCACGTCTCACGACAGAGCATCACTTGCTATTTGTTGAACATCCTTCTGTTTACACTTTGGGCAAAAGCGGTAATGAAAGCAACCTGCTGATTGATGAACATCAGCGGGAAGAAAAAGGAGTTCAGTATTTTAAGATCAATCGCGGCGGCGATATTACTTACCATGGTCCCGGCCAGATCGTTGGTTATCCTATTTTGGATCTTGAAAAATTTTATACAGATATTGGAAAATATCTCCGCAATATTGAAGAAACAATTATTCTTACACTAGCTGATTATGAAATTGAAGCGGGCCGTTCACCCGGCGAAACAGGGGTGTGGATCGATGCAGACATAAAAGGTAAGGAAAGAAAAATATGTGCAATAGGCGTTCGCACCAGTCGTTGGATCACTATGCATGGTTTTGCACTCAATGTAAATACTGATCTATCATTCTTTGGTAATATCATTCCCTGTGGCATCCAGGATAAGCAGGTCACTTCAATTGAAAAAGAACTCGGTCGCAAGATCGATTATGAAGAAGCAAAAGAAAAAGTCAAGAAAAACTTTGCAAAAGTGTTTGACGTAGAAATTATTTAGCGCCACTAGCTACTTGCTATTAGCCACTCGCCATCAAAACTCTTTCGGTATTAAAAACTTGTGTTTCTCAAACAACTTGCCATCTTCATATAACTCAAACCGGAACCAGCCTGAGTGATAAAAATTGGATTTATCCAGTTTAGAATTCTTCAGCGGTATTTCTTTTATTTCAAAAACCTGAACATCTTTCTCATCAAAAAATTTAACGCTGTATTTTTTTGTTCCTTCAGGCAGATTAATGCGGACATAACCATCTCCCAGGGTATAAACATATTTGGAAGCTACAAACGTATTTACCTTGTCTTTTTCTTTCAATGAAGGATTTGGTCCCCACACAGAATCAGTACCAGGGGATTTTTCCATTTTTCCATTTGTTGTCATTCTTTTTTTTGCAGCCATGCTATCAAATACAGGTCGTTTTGATGAGCCAAAGAAAAAAACGCCTTTTTCCTGCATGATATAAAGGCGATAAAACATTCTATCACTTGATGCCTTGGTGTCGAGGAAACCATTTTCAAGTACAGTGGGATCGGGAACAGTCATTATGGTCTTAAAATCTCTTAAGCTATCAAATGAACGCTGAATACTTATCTGGCGGATATTTTTAAAAGTATTTACCCAACTGATCACAATTTTATTGGAACCAATATTCCTTACAGTAAATTTTGGCAACGTATCCTGCGCAGTAACGGATGAATAAATGATGAGTAAAAGAATAACAGGTACTAATTTTTTCATATCTGATAATAACGGATTCAGTATTGGATTTCTTTTCTTATTGCCCGCAAAGATAAGGCTCTGGCAAAACCATTCTCAAAATATTAACGTTCCCTTCGGTAAAGATGCGTTTCCCTGCAAACCACCGCTATGAATGATCAGTATTTTACTTCCCGGCCCAAAGTAATTTTCCTGTATCAACCGATCCACTGCATAAAATAATTTGCCGGTATAAACAAAGTCGGTCGGAATACCTGATTCGTTGTAAAACGAATTCATAAACCCTGTCAGCTCCGGTGTTTGTTTTGCATAACCACCAAAATGATAACCTTCAATCAATTTAAATTTCTTCTGTTTTTCTTCGCTGGTAAGTAAATGAGTTATTGCAGGTGACAGTTCAGGATTGTTTTTCAAAACAGGAATGCCAATTACTTCCTGCTTGTCTGAAACGGCTTTAATAATTCCGGCCATCATGGTGCCGGTGCCAACAGCACAAATAAAATGAGTGAAGTTGTTTTTATCACAGTATTCAAGTGCAGTTGCAAAACCGGCTGCTCCTTTTTCTCCATACCCGCCTTCAGGAATAATATAAACATCTTCAGCATTTATGCCAGCAGGAAGTTCTTTAGTTCTGTAATCATTGCGGCTGATAAAATAAAACTGCATTCCATATTCCTGCGCAGCTTTCAAAGTGTCAGAATAAACTAAAGGCTCTTCTCCCCGTATGATGCCAATACATTTTAAATTATTAAGTGAACAGGAACAGGCGGTGGCAACAATATGATTAGACCATGCCCCACCATAAGTAACGATTGTCTTTTTATTCTGTTTTTTTGCCTCTTCAATATAATGTTTCAGCTTAAACCATTTATTACCGGAGATCACAGGGTGCAGGCTATCGAGTCTTAACACAAAAGTAAAAATGTTTTTGGCGCTGAATAATTCATTAACGACTGGTTGTGTTTTAATATTATTGAAGTTTAAATCCCGCATTCAACTGCGAATTTATTTATTTTCGTGTCCTTAATTATAACAGATGCAATCAACATTGGTAATATTAGCGGCTGGCATGGCTTCAAGATACGGCAGTATGAAGCAGGTACAGGGTTTTGGTCCCGGTGGAGAAACGATAATGGAGTATTCTATTTATGATGCAATCCGCGCCGGGTTTACTAAAGTTGTTTTTATTATTCGCAAAGAATTTGCTGCTGACTTTAAAGAAATATTCGAGCCCAAACTGAAAGGGAAAATTGAAACTGCTTATGTTTTCCAGGAAATGAATGCGTTTACAGAGGGCTTTAATATACCCAAGGAAAGAAGCAAACCATGGGGCACAGCACATGCTGTTCTATGTGCAAGACCTGCCGTGCATGAGCCTTTTGCTGTAATTAATGCGGATGATTTTTATGGATATGATGCATTTGATAAAGCTGCCGCATTTCTCCGCAATGATGCATCTAAAGATCTTTTTGCCATAATTGGGTATAGCTTGCTGAAAACACTTTCACCCCATGGAACAGTAAACAGGGGTGTATGTACAGAAGACGGTAAAGGAAATCTCACAGGCATTAAGGAGCGGATTAATATCTCAATGAAAAATGGGAAGATCTTATGTGATGATGAATGGGAACCTAAAGAGCTTTCATTAGATACAAGTGTTTCTATGAATTTCTGGTGTTTTCATCCCGCAGTATTTGGTTATACTCAAAAAATGTTCACTGAATTTCTTGCAGAAAATATTCATTTACCTAAATCAGAATTCTTTATTCCAATTGTAGCCGACCAATTTATCAAAGATGGTGGAGTCGTAAAGGTGATACCAACTACTTCGCAATGGTTTGGCGTAACCTATAAGGAAGATGCACCGGGTGTAAAGCAAAGTCTCGATAAACTGATCGCTGATGGAGAATATCCCGAAAGACTTTGGTAAAAAATAAGCCCCACAATTGCGGGGCTTTTCTTTATGCTGATAGTACGAATTATCAATTTACTTTGATCATATAAACAAAATCCTCGATCCTCTTAACCTGCTGTTGCCTGTTCATGCTGTTCAGGGATGATTTTGCCGGCAGTTTTATACGCTGAAAGGCTGTATCATTTTTCTTCAACTGTTCAATTACATTGAAGATATATTTTGACTGAATGGCAAATGCTACACCTTCTGCATCTGCTTCTTTGGTACTGAGTATACCAATTACTTCACCATCATGATTAAAAACGGGCCCACCGCTGTTTCCTCGATTAGCTGCAATGCCTAACTGGCAACTAAGGGTATCACCATTGAAACCTGTTTTAGCACTTAGGTAACCTTCGCTGTATACAATATCGTTTCTCGGAAATCCAAGGGTATAAATTGCTTCAGCCACATCTGTTGATGATTTGCGAATTCCATAAGGGATATTGGTCATCGGTTTAAAATCATCATCCGATATTTTCAATATAGCAATGTCTTTTGCCAGATCAGTAAAAACTACAATTGCTCTGAACTGCTGGTTCTGGCTATTAATGACAAATATATTTCTTGAATTCTTTACGATATGTGCATTAGTAGCCAAAAACCCTTTTCCGTCAAGCATAAAACCGGTACCGGCAGTGCGGAAAGGTATTTTTGTTCCAACCGTTTCATCTTTCATTTTGTCCTTAAGGTTCTTTACTTCACGTCCCTGAACTTTTTGCTCTTCTTTTACTTTATTCACATCCCTGCTCAGGTCCTGCAGTTCTGATTTATTAGCTCGTGGCATAAGTGAATTCACCAGTAAAGAAACTCCCAACGTAGTAATGATGGCAATGCTTGCTGCAATAGCGGCAACTCTCTTATAGCGTTTCCATAAATAAACAACTTTTGCCTTGCCCACAAGTTTCGCTGGTTTTATATCACCTTTTTCGGTAAGCTCTATATGAATATGCTGTAGATCTGCTTTAAAATTCTTCCGATCGCTGAAACTGTCGATCTGTTGAAGAAAAAGTGTATGCTCCACCACGAGCTGATCCATTTCAGGATTAGTTTTACGCAGATTCTCAAAAAATGTTTTTTCATCCGGGGTCATTTCACCGCGGAGATAGCGTTCAATCGTTTCTAAAGTCGTTACTTCATTCATCACTGATCACTATTTTTATAATGAGTAAAAAATATTTTTTTCAACCGCATCAGGCATTTGTACTTCTGGTTCTTTGCATTGTCTGCATTGGTGTACCCGAAGTCATCTGCTATTTCCTGCATATTCTTCTTTTGTAAATAAAATGCTTCAATAAGACTCTTACAAGGCTCGCCAAGTTTACTGATGGCTATATCCATCATTTCAAACTCGGTATTTCGTTTTTCGTGATTTTCTACATCTTCTTCCACCGGAACCAGGTTATCCATACTGTTCACATCTATTGAATACCGGCCAATTTGTTGCAAACGCTTGAGCCAAAGCCGCCTGCATACCGAATAAACATAGGTTTTGATCTGGCAATTTAGCTCAAAATCACTCTTTTTTACATTCTCATAAAGAACTATCATCGCCTCCTGGAAAATGTCACGGGCATCTTCGGACGTGCCATTGTTATTGATAACCAACGACTGAACCATATTAAAGTTGTCGCGGTAAATGGTTTCAGCAGCAATCCTTTCGTTTCGGGCCAATCCTTGCAAAAGGCTCTTTTCGTTGATCTCTTCTTTCACTTATCCTGAGTTTTATACTTTTTTCTAAAAATAGTAACCCGGCACGGCTCTAAAAAAAATATTTAAATCTGGGGTTACTTTTCAGGGGACCGGGTATTAACTCCAAATCGATTTTAAACTTTTAAAACAAAAAACATGAAAAAACTTCTTTTAGCTATGGCAGTTGCCTGCGTATTTGCAGCTTGTAACAACGATGAAAAAGCAACTACGACTGAAACAAAATCTGATACTACTGTTACTACAGTTCCAAATTCTGATACTGTAACAACTATCACAGATACAACTATCAAAACTACAACTGATACTACTAAGAAGTAATTAGTACTGTATTGAGTCGGGCTTAATAGGGGCTTGCAACTATTTAGCACAACCGGTAAGAATTTCTATATGGCAAGCAATCGTTAGAGGTCATCCCGGTTTTCCGGGGTGACTATTTTTTTTCACTGATTATCGGATTAATAAGGATTTAGCTGGGCTTATTCATTTCATAATTACTTTCTAGTCATACAGGCAAATCTGGCTACCTTTGCCAGCTACCAGCGAAATCAATTAAAACAATAATAAGTGATCACATTCGAGTCATTAGGAATTGAAGAAGGGCTCTTACATTCCATTTCAGCTTTAGGATTTACACAACCCACACCGATACAGGAAAAATCAATCCCGGTTTTATTACAAGGGACAAAAGACTTTGTAGGATTGGCACAAACCGGTACCGGCAAAACAGCCGCATTCGGCTTACCGCTTTTACAATTAATAAATAAGCAAAACCGCTTTCCGCAGGCATTAGTTGTCTGCCCCACCCGTGAGCTTTGCCTCCAGATCACCAAAGACCTGGATTCATTTAAAAACAAGAAAGACCATATTGCTAATACCGCAGTTTATGGCGGCGCATCTATCGGCGAACAAATAAGAAGCCTGAAAAAAGGAACGCATGTTATTGTCGCTACCCCTGGCCGTTTAATTGATCTGATCGAACGTAAAGCAATTAATCTTGACCAGATTCATTACGTAGTACTGGATGAAGCAGATGAAATGCTTAATATGGGTTTCAAAGATGATATAGAATTTATATTAAAGAATACACCTAACCGTCAAAGCACCTGGCTCTTTAGCGCTACCATGCCACCGGAGATCAGGAATGTAAGCAAAAGGTATATGGATAAACCTTTTGAAATTACAATTGGTAAGACAAATGCAGGAGCTGCCAACATCGATCACCAGTATTACGCAACACAACATCATAACAGGTACGAGGTTTTAAAAAGAATTATTGATTTTAATCCCGGCATTTACGGAATCGTATTTGCCCGGACAAAAATGGATACACAGGATATAGCTGAACGTTTAACAAGAGAAGGTTATGATATCGATGCGATACATGGTGACCTGACACAGCAGCAACGTGATAAAGTGATGGGCTTGTTCCGTGATAAAAGCATCCAATTGCTCATCGCTACGGATGTAGCGGCACGTGGTATTGATGTAACGGGTATTACCCATGTTATAAATTACGAATTGCCTGATGATGTGGAAGTGTACACACATCGTAGTGGTCGTACCGGCCGTGCTGGTAAAAGCGGTATATCTGTTTCAATTGTTACACCAAAAGAAACATACAGGCTGAAGCAGATAGAAAGAATATTGAATTCAAGGGTTCACAAAATGGATATACCTGCCGGTAAAGATGTTTGCCGTAAACAGTTTTTCCATTTTATAGAGAAAATGCTGAAAGCAGATATCAGTCACGGTGATTATGAAACATACTTACCTGATCTGAAAGAAAAATTTGCAAGCGTTGAGAAAGAAGAAATATTGCAACGTGTGGCGGCATTGGAGTTTGATCGGTTCTTAAGATATTATGAAAATGCAGCTGACTTAAATATCCGGGAGGACAGACGTGGAGATAGAAAAGGCGAACGCGGAGATAGAAGGGAAAGATCAAGTCGTGGAGAAGATTCTTCTTCAAGAGAATCAGGCAGAAGATCATTTGCCGGCAACGGAAATTATCAACGTTTGTTTGTAAACCTTGGAACGAAGGATGGATTTTATAAAGCAAGTTTCCTGCAATTCATTCTTGATATGAGTGACTTGAAGAAAGAAGTATTGGGAAAAATAGATATGAAGGAGATGAATAGTTGGGTAGAGATTGAGGCAAGTGCAGCTAAGAAAATGATCAAAGCCGTTGATGGTAAGAATTACCGTGGCAGAAAAATAAGAATGAATGATGCTGAATCAGGTGGTGGCCGTCGTAATTAATCTCAATTTAAATTTTGAATCTCAGCATTTGCTGATTACATTTGAAGCATGAACACAGGAAGAGCATATTTCGGTTATTATTTTTATTACTTCTTTTTTGGAAAGAAGCCGGGAATGCTTTTGTTGATTAATAGATAAGGTAAACCAAAATCAATATAAAGAGTCCCGGCAAAACGCCGGGACTCTTTTTTTATATTATGGCAAAAGTTTCAATACAAGGTTATGAAGGCAGTTTTCACCAGGTGGCTGCGCAACTTTTCTTTGGTAAAGAAGTGCAGGTGATCTGCTGTGATACATTCAGGGATGTAGTAAAGATCGCTTCCAATAAGAAAGAAAGTGATGGCGGCGTAATGGCAATTGAAAATTCAATTGCTGGAAGCATTCTTGCCAACTATAATTTGCTGCAGAAAAGTAATCTTAAAATTATCGGTGAAATTTATTTACAAATAAGGCAAAACTTATTAGTAAACCCGGGGGTGAAGCTGGAAGATATCCGTGAAGTGCATTCGCATACGATGGCTTTACAGCAGTGTTATGATTTCTTGGATAAACATAAATGGAAACTGGTAGAAACTGATGATACGGCCTTGAGTGCAAAACATGTTCACCAGCATAAGAGCAAACATATTGCAGCCATTGCAAGTAAACTGGCTGCTGAGTTATATAGCCTTGATGTAATTGCGCCGAATATTCATACACTGAAAAACAATTATACAAGGTTCTTGTATTTGCAGCGGGAAGATGTCGTGCAGGCTGTTGCAAATGCGGATAAAGCATCAGTGAATTTTCATACAGACCATTCAAGAGGAAGCCTGGCAAAGGTATTGACTAAAATTGCCGAGGGTGGAATCAACTTAAGCAAACTGCAAAGCTTTCCAATTCCAGGTAGTGATTTCAAATACAGTTTTCATGCAGATATGGAATTTGAATCAGCAGAACAGTTTAATAAAGTGATCGAAGAAATAAAACCATTAACAGCAGGAATAAAAATTTATGGAGTTTATAAAAGAGGTTTATGGAAATAGCAAAAAGATTAGAAGGTATTGTTGAATATTATTTCTCTCAAAAGCTGAGAGAAATAGATGAGCTGAATAAACAAGGCAGGAATGTCATTAACCTCGGTATTGGTAGCCCTGATCTGCCGCCACACCCCGATGTGATAAAAACATTGCAGGACGAAGCTGCAAAACCAAATGTTCATGCTTATCAATCTTACAAAGGCTCCCCTGTGCTGAGAAAGGCAATGAGTGATTGGTATAAGAAATGGTATGAAGTGGATTTGAATCCAGATACGGAAGTGCTGCCATTGATAGGAAGCAAAGAAGGTATTATGCATATCTGCATGACTTATTTAAATAAGGGTGATGAAGTGCTGGTTCCAAATCCCGGATATCCAACTTATACAAGTGCTGTGAAATTAGCAGGTGGCAAATGCGTGGAGTATAAATTAAGGGCTAAGAACAATTACGAACCTGATTTTGATAAACTGGAAAAAAGCAAACTGAAGAAAGTGAAACTGATGTTTGTCAACTATCCGCAAATGCCAACTGGCCAGTTACCATCAAAAGAATTATTTGAAAAATTAGTAACATTTGGAAGTAAACATAAAATCCTGATCATTCATGATAATCCTTACAGTTTTATATTAAATGAAAATCCCATGAGTTTGTTGAGTATTGATGGGGCGAAAGACTGTGTGATTGAGTTGAACTCATTGAGCAAATCACAGAACATGGCTGGGTGGCGGGTAGGAATGCTCTGCGGAGCAAAAGAACGAATTGAAGAAGTGCTGCGGTTTAAAAGTAATATGGATAGCGGCATGTTTTTACCGGTACAGTTCGCTGCTGCAAAAGCTCTGACACTAGGCAAAGACTGGCACGATGAAGTGAATAAAGTTTACAATGAAAGAAGGATAAGAGTTTTTGAATTGCTGGATCTATTAAAATGTAAATATTCAAAACAGCAAGCGGGCATGTTTGTATGGGCAAAGGTCTCCCCAATCCCTCCAAAGGAGGGGCTTAAGAGTCATCAATTAGGAAGAGGTGGAATACTAAGCGATGAGATACTCTATACATGTGCTGTGTTTATTACACCCGGAGGAATTTTTGGTAGTGCAGGAAATGATTATATAAGAGTAAGCCTGTGCAGCCCTGTAGAAAAATTTGAAGAAGCAATCGAAAGAATAAAAAGTGAATCTAATTTGTGATGGAGGTTTGTCATGACTTGCTCCAGCCTTTAGGCTGGAGATAAAAAATAAAGGTTTATGGAAAGAAAGAAAATAGCAATAGTAGGAGTTGGTTTGATCGGCGGTTCACTTGCAATTCAATTGCATGAGAAAAAGCTTTCATCGAAACTAATTGGCGTAGATGCAAATCCGGAACATGCACAGCAAGCAGTAGAACTGGAACTGGTAGATGAAACAATGAACCTCGATGAAGCAATTGACCAATCAGATGTCATTGTATTAGCAATACCTGTTGACGTAATGTTGAAAGTTGTGCCTGCCATACTCGATAAAATTGATAAGCAAATCGTAATAGACCTGGGCTCAACAAAATCGCAATTGATGGAACTCATAAAAAATCATCCCAAAAGGGGGAGATATGTAGCCACGCATCCGATGTGGGGTACCGAATACAGCGGACCACAAGCGGCAGTGCGTGGCGCCTATGAAAATAAAGCTGTAATTATCTGCAATGCTGAAGAGAGTGATACTGATGCTCTCGAGTGGACAAAACATATGTATAAAAAGATTGGCATGCATTTACTGGAAATGGATGCGGTATCGCATGACCTGCATGCGGCTTATGTAAGTCATATTTCGCATATCACATCTTTTGCATTAGCGAATACAGTTTTGGAAAAAGAAAAAGAAGAGAACGCAATCTTTGAACTGGCATCAGCCGGTTTTGAAAGTACAGTGAGGTTGGCAAAAAGTAACCCGGCCATGTGGGTGCCGATCTTTTTACAGAATAAAGTAAATGTGCTGGATGTGTTGAAAGAGCATATTGCACAGCTGACAAGATTTAAAGAAAGTATCGAACAGGAAGATGATAAATACCTGATGCGGTTGATTGAGGATGCGAATAAGATAAGGAGGATAATAAAATAGAACGTTATGAAAAAAAACCATCACCAATTAATTGCCGAGTCATATAAGAATGCCTTATCGGCCAGCCAAGACTTAGCCAATCGTCTTTCAGAAAATGTGAGTAAAGTAATAGTATGGCTAATTGGTTTTTCAATAGGAAGTTTAGCATTTGTGTTAACTAATTCTGATAGACTCGCTTTTTTAAATGATAGCACAAAAAAATATGTAGTTGTATTTCTTACTGCTTCAATTTTATCAGGCATTTTCGGAAGAATAATTTATTTGATTTCAGAATTTTTGGCTCTTCGATTGAGTTTAGTACTTGATATCATGTTGGATAAATATCTCCATCCAATACATATTAGAGAACTTCATGGGGATGAAACTGCGGAAATGGTATCACATTTTTTTAGAGAAGATTTCCCAGAGCAAACACAAGAAGAATACAATTTGTTTGACGAGTTTGCCAAAAAACAAGAGCATGAAAAGGCCAGAGAGTTATATAAGGAAATGGCTCAGTGGTCCGCTGGGGAGTATGAGTTGGCTATCGAAGATATAAGTCAAGTTATTAAGACTGTTTATTCGGTAAAAGAAAAAGATGTACCTCAAAACTATTTTGGAAAATATGGAATTTGGATGAGGAGGTGTTTAAGATTGAGTCTTGTGCTTTATGTGATGTCTTTTTTATTATTTGGGGTTACTTTTTTTGTATTAGCAAAGAGTTTTCTTGCGTAATTATTATAAATATTATGCTCGATAGTGAACAGAACCCTGAACGGAGCGTCGCAACAAAAGTTAAATAGTAGTAATGCAGGGCATTAAATAAAAAATAAATTAAAAACTGCCTCTTTGCTCCCCTTTAGGGGCCGGGGGTTTAAATTTGTACAATGCAAACAGCAGAACAAACAATGAAAGAAATCACACAACAGGCATGGAATAAAAGGCCGATGATCATCTCGGGCCCTTGCAGTGCAGAAACTGAAGAACAGGTATTGCAAACGGCACAACGTCTTGCCGCAACAGGCATGGTGGATGTATTGCGTGCCGGCATCTGGAAACCGCGGACAAAACCCGGTGGCTTTGAAGGTGTGGGTGCAAAAGGATTGCCCTGGATGCAGCAGGCAAAAAAACTGACGGGTTTGCCGGTGACTGTTGAAGTTGCAACTGGTAAACAAGTACAGGATGCGCTGACTTTTGATGTTGACATTTTATGGATCGGTGCAAGAACGACAGTGAATCCTTTTAGTGTACAGGAAGTAGCGGATGCATTGCGTGGTGTTGATGTGCCTGTGTTGATCAAAAACCCTGTGAACCCTGACCTGGATCTCTGGACCGGTGCTGTGGAGAGAGTGGCCCGTGCAGGTATCAAACAAATCGGTTTGATACATCGCGGCTTCAGCAGCTATGGTAATACTGAATATCGTAATGCGCCGATGTGGCAACTGGCAATTGAAATGAAACGCCGCAACCCGGAACTGATGATGATCAATGATCCTTCACATATTTGTGGCCGTCGTGATATATTGGCCGATGTTGCACAACGTGCTATCGACCTTGATATGGATGGTTTCATTATCGAAAGTCATATCGATCCTGATAATGCCTGGAGTGATGCAAAGCAACAGGTGACGCCGGAACGTTTGAAGGAAATACTTGAACATATAATATGGCGCAAGGAAGATGTGAGCAGCGAAGAATATCATGCAGCATTGGAAAAACTACGCCAGCAGATCAATCATTTGGATGATGAGCTGATGCAGATACTAAGTCAGCGTATGAAGTTGGCAGAAAAGATCGGTGAGTATAAAAAGAATAACAATATCACCATCCTGCAAACCAACCGCTGGAATGAAATTCTTGAAAGGGCATTTATAAAAGGTGATAAGCTGGGATTAAGCAAAGAGTTTGTGACAAAATATTTTGATGCTGTGCATATGGAAAGTATCAATCATCAGAAGAAGGTGTTGGATAGTTAAACCCCCTGCCCCCTAAAGGGGAGATTTAGGTTGGTGACTACTTTGCTTTGTGTGAAATAGTATTGTTCGATAATAATAAAATCAAAATTCCCCTTTAGGGGATAGGGGTATGAAGAAACTCACTTATAAGTTTGGCAGTTCATCCACTGATTTTTACCTCGCTTATGGTATCAGCCATTTGAAAAAAATAGCTGATCCTGCAAATACTATCATCATCACTGATGAAAATATTTACAATGCACATGAAAAGCGGTTTAAAAACTGGAACACAATGGTGCTGCAGGCTGGTGAAGAATTTAAAATACAGCCAACCATTGATAATATCGTTCAGCAACTAATAGCAATGGAAGCTGACCGCAAGACAACACTGGTAGGAGTAGGTGGCGGGGTGATTACAGACCTTACCGGCTATGCGGCTTCTGTATATATGCGTGGTATCCGTTTTGGTTTTATTCCTACAACCATTTTGGGAATGGTAGATGCAAGTATTGGAGGCAAGAATGGAATTGATGTGGGAGTTTATAAAAATTTAGTAGGCATTATTCGCCAGCCATCTTTTATTTTGCATGATATGGTTTTTCTGAATTCTTTGCCGGATTCAGAATGGGAAAATGGTTTTGCTGAGGTCATTAAACATGCTTGTATAAAAGATGCAGCGATGTTCAGCGAGTTGGAAACAAGATCACTGAAGCATTATCAAAGCAGGCAGAAATCGATTTGTGAACTGGTACAGCGAAATGCAATGATAAAAGCTGCAGTTGTAAAACGGGACGAGTTTGAAAAAGGCGAAAGGCGTTTACTCAATTTCGGTCACACACTTGGGCATGCATTGGAAAATCAGTATGAGCTATCACACGGCCAGGCTGTTTCTATCGGAATGACCTATGCTTGTCATATTTCTGAACAGCTTACTGGTTTTAAGCAAACAGAAAAAGTAGTAAGCCTACTGGAAAAATACAGGCTACCCACTTATGCATCTTTCAACAAACAAAAAGTATTTGATGTGTTGAAGATGGATAAGAAAAGAGAAAGAAAAGAAATGAATTATGTGTTATTGGAAAAAATAGGAAAGGGAGTTGTAAAAAGCATTTCCTTGACTCAATTAGAAAAAATTATTTCAAATCTATAAAAACTAATATTCCCCTTTAGGGGATAGGGGTATGAAAGTAACAATACATCCGTCAAATTTATCGGGAACAATTCAAGCAAATGCTTCGAAAAGCTCTATGCAAAGAGCCTGTGCGGCAGCATTACTCACAAAAGGAAAAACAGTTTTAAATAATCCCGGTCATAGTAATGATGATAAAGCAGCAATTGGAATTATAAAAGCATTAGGTGCATGGGTTGAAATGGCAGATGGAGAATTGAAAGTGGAAAGCGGGGGAGTAAACCCTATTTTAGATTCGATCAATTGTGACGAATCAGGATTAAGCATCAGAATGTTTACACCGATCGTTGCATTAAGTGATAAAGAAATTACCATCAATGGCAGTGGTAGTTTAATTAAAAGGCCAATGGATTTTTTTGATGAGATATTGCCACAGTTAGATGTAAAGATCAAAAGTAACAAAGGAAAGTTGCCAATTGTCATTCAAGGCCCATTGCAACCAAAGAATATTGAAATGGATGGTTCGCTGAGTTCACAGTTTCTTACAGGCCTGCTGATGGCTTATGCAGCAGCAGGTGCAAAAACTGTTTCAATTAAAGTAAAGGATTTAAAAAGCAAGCCCTATATCGATTTGACACTTGATGTAATGAAACAATTTGGGATGAGAGTTCCTGAAAACAAAAACTATGAAGAATTTATTTTCAATTATAATGACTCTTCTCAGAATCCCCCTTTGGGGGGCGGGGGGGCTTACACAGTAGAAGGTGATTGGAGCGGTGGTGCATTCTTATTGGTTGCAGGTGCTATTGCAGGTCCGATAACGGTAAGAGGTTTGGATATGATGAGTACACAGGCAGATAAAGTAATTGTAGATGCTTTGATAAAAGCAAATGCAGGAATTGCAATAGAAGCAAAAGGGATCAAATTGCATCCGGCTCCTATGACTGCATTTGATTTTGATGCAACGGATTGTCCTGATCTTTTTCCGCCATTAGTTGCATTAGCGGCTTATTGTAAAGGAAAGACAACTATCAAAGGTGTTTCAAGATTGGTGCATAAAGAAAGTAACCGTGCTGTTACATTGCAGGATGAGTTTGATATAATGGGAGTGCAGATAGATATAGAAGATGATATAATGATCGTTCATGGCGGTGATGTTGTAAAAGGCGCCGATGTACATTCGCATCATGACCATCGCATAGCTATGGCTTGTGCCGTCGCTGCATTAAAAGCAAACGATATGACGGTGATTGATGAAGCACAAGCGGTGAATAAATCCTATCCTGATTTTTATGAACACTTGAAAATGCTGGGTGCTGATGTATCTTTAGATAATAAGTTCAAAATATCATGAATAGTTTCGGCAGAATATTCCGAGTTTCCATTTTTGGAGAATCACATGGTGAATGCGTAGGCATAACTATTGATGGTTGTCCCGCAGGTTTATCATTATCGCCGGAAGATTTAGCAGCTGACCTCGAAAGAAGAAAAGGTGGCAAGCATAAAGGAACTACACCAAGACAAGAAGAAGATTATCCCATTTTTAAAAGCGGCATCTTTAATGGAAAGACAACAGGTTTCCCGATCACAATTCTTTTTGAAAATAAAAATACCCGCAGCGAAGATTATAATAAACAAAGAAGCATACCAAGACCGGGTCACGCTGATTGGGTTGCTCATCAGAAATTTGGCGGCAATGAGGATTATCGCGGAGGTGGACATTTCAGTGCAAGATTAACAGCAGGAATCGTTGCAGCAGGCGCCATTGCAAAAATGCTGATGACTGGCCTCCGCATTCATGCGGAGGTTGTAGAGATCGGTGGTGAAAAAGATCTTGAAAAAGGATTGCAGAATGCAATTGATGCAAAAGATTCTGTTGGCGGTGTTATTGAATGTCGTGTTAATGGTTTGCCGCTTGGTTTGGGTGAACCTTATTTTGATTCTGTTGAATCAGCTTTAGCCCATATTGTTTTTGCTATACCTGCTGTAAGAGGCATTGAATTCGGAACTGGGTTCGCTGCCGCAAAAATGTTCGGCAGCCAACATAATGATGCTATTGAAAATATGGAAGGCAAAACAAAAACTAATCATGCAGGTGGAGTTGTCGGCGGAATCACAAATGGAAATGAATTAGTATTTCGTTTGGCAATTAAACCAACTTCATCAACTCCTAAAGAACAGGAAAGTTTGAACTGGGACACAGAAAAGCTTGAAAAATTTTCTATTAAAGGACGACATGATCTATGTGTTGCATTAAGAGCTCCGGTGATCGTAGAAGCGGTTACAGCTTTAGTGCTTGCAGATTTTATGATGCTTGAAAATAAAATACAACGAATACTCTAATGCCAATTATTTACCACGTTACTACAAAACAGGAATGGACGAATGCTGCAAAACAAGGGTTTTATGAATCAACTTCTTTAGCTGAAGAAGGTTTTATTCATTGCTCACAAGAAAACCAGGTGGCTGGTGTGCTTGAAAGATATTTTTGCGGTAAAAAGGATCTGGTCAAACTGGTTATTGACACAGATAAACTCAGCAGCAGATTTGTTTTTGAATGGTCATCTTCTGTTGAAGATACATTTCCCCATATTTACGGCCCTATTAATACAGATGCAGTTGTTGAAGTGGTGAACATTTAGTTTTATTCTTCACTTATCAGTTCAGTATAAACTCTTTCTCCAAAATAGGTAAAGTATTTTCTTTTATCAAACTTCGTTGCAGAAAGCAATGAAAGTATAAAACCGTTTTTTTCTACCTGTACAGTATGATATATAAGGCCGCGGGGATTTTCTTTCAGTATAATTTTTATTCTTTCTTTAAATGCTTCATGTGTTATCATTGAAGTATCAGATCCTGTTTTGAACTGAAATGTTTCAGCCAGTTTTCGTTGCATCAACCGGCTGCGGTACCATGTACCACCTGTAGGGCTTACTAAAGGTTTGCCATTAAAAATTACCAGGCTATCATTATAAGCAAGCACAATTAATTTGCTATTCTTCTTTTGCTGTAGCCAGTCTGTAAATTTCTTTGTATGCAAGCTGTCTTCATAACCATAATCACTGTCGAGAAAGGCTATTCGTTCAACATTTGCAGGAATTTTCTCAACAATATCAAGGTACCCAAAGATAAAGCTGCCACCACCGCTATGTCCATTTAATATAATTTGAGGATCATATGCATAAAACATTCCGGTAAGGCTGTCAACAATATTTTTAATAATTCTTTTTGAATCGGGGGTCGTTCTTTTCCACATCGGCCAGCTTTTTTGTGCAGCCATCAGGTAAACTACGATGTAATTATTTTTTTTATCAAGATTGCGGACAAACCGTGTTTGTGCAGCGATATGCTGAATATCAAAATGCCAGTCATCACCCGGCTTCATCTTTTTCCCTTTTGTCCATTCAATGCTGTTTCCATTTGGCAAAGCAAACAATACGACGTAGGTTTTTCCTTTTTTGTTAAACTTTTCCGGTGCATTGATACTTAGTATAACATCTTTTGCAAAACTTTCAGAATAAAATTCCTGCTCTGCAAAGCTGCCCGTCGTCTTAAAACCGGGCAACGGTTGTGAAAAACCTACAATAGTGAAAGATGTGAATAAAATAAGCAACCCTGCAAACCGATAATGAAATCCTTTAGTTATTTTGTTGAGCAGATATATCATAGCTGTAAAATGAATGTACGGCAAAAGCTGAATATGCAACCACACACTCCCTTCAACATTTTCCGATTTTTTGTTTTTTGCCTGTTTATTGCTTCCTGTGGAAGCAAGGGCCCTGCAAAACCAGTAATAGTAGACAATCCTGAAAAGATGGATGAAAAAGTAACTGAGCTGATGAGTGACTTTATTCAATCTGCCATTCACGATAAAAACTTGCTGAATGATTCAATACAACTCAACCAGGAAAAAACGGTTGAGTTTATATACGAACAAAGAAAGAATGAACCCCTTTGGAGCAGTAAAGAAAACTGGTTGCCAATTGGTGATTCATTGTTTGATTTTATACGTGATGCAAAACAATGGGGTTTGTTTCCTCAAAATTATCATTTCAAAGATCTCGATTCTATACGCCAATTATTTATTGCTGATACCTCAGGTAAAGGTTCAAAAAGTGATGCTAACCTCTGGGCTGTGTCGGACATTCTATTGACCGATGCATTAGCACAAGTTTTTTCAGATGTAAAATTGGGCCGTTTGCAGAATGATAGCGTTATGAAAAGAACGGATTCGGTTTTGACCAATGAATTTATCAATGAAAAACTGAATGAGGTATTACAAACAAAATCACTTTCTGAGGTGCTGCAGTCATTAGAGCCTCAGCACAAAGGGTACTATGAATTAAAAGCAGGGTTAAAAAATTTTTTAGACAGCGCAGATTTTCGCTCATTCACTCAATTGCCTTTTCCTTACTACGATACCGTTAAGTTCAGGCAGTTATTAAAGAAGCGGTTGATCGAAGGCGGATATTTCGCCACCGACTCTATTGGTTCTGATACTTCAAAGATCCGTGCTGGAGTAAAAAGGTTTCAGTTAAATAAAAAAATTACGGCAGATGGAAAAGCCGGTGGTGAAACGATACGGCTACTGAACAATAATGATGACGTAAAATTTCATCGTATTGCGATCACACTCGATCGGTTTAAAATGTTGCCGGAGAAAATGCCGGAAAAATATATCTGGGTCAATCTTCCATCGTATCAATTGCGGATCATTGAAAATGACACAGTAAAACTCAGCTCGAAAGTAGTAGTGGGAAAACCATTGACAAGAACCCCGGTACTTACCAGCTCAGTGTATGAAATGATCACTTATCCAAAATGGACGATACCAAACAGCATTGTTATAAAAGATATTATACCCGGTATGAGGCGTGACAGCAGCTATCTTGCTAAAAAAGGATACTCATTGTTCGATAAAGAGGGAGAGGAGATAAGTCCTGATTCTGTTGACTGGTATAAATACACGAAAGGTCTTCCTTACAACGTAGTACAGGGTAGCGGTGATGCAAATGCATTGGGCATAATGAAATTTAATTTTTATAACAAATACCAGGTGTATATGCATGACACAAACGAAAGGTATTTATTCAGTCGTGATGCAAGGTCGTTGAGTCATGGATGTGTTCGTGTACAGGAATGGAGTAAAATGTCAAATTATTTTCTTTCCAATGATAGTACCCGCTATAAAAACCCTGATAGCCTGCAGGCCGTAAGGGATTCTATTGTAGTCTGGCTTCAGAAAAAAGAGAAACATACGGTTTCGTTTAAAAATAAAGTACCTGTTTTTTTCAGGTATTTTTCCTGCGAAGGAAAAAACGGAACTATAATTTTTTATGATGATATTTATGGCGAAGATGCATTGCTGCGACAGAAGTATTATTCACATAAATGATTGCTATGCTTCAAAAACAGGGGGCTCAATTAATGCTGAACAGAACCCGGAACGATGAAAGGACTGCGATGCAACCTGTGCTTAAAAAAGGTTATGTTGCCGGTATCGTGAAAAAAACACTTCAATTCAGTATACTGTTCCTTCTTGCAGGGCTATTCACCATCAATTCTGCGTATTCACAAGAAAAGGAAAAGGAGAAACAAGAAAAGGAAAGGAAGAAACAAGAAAAAGAAAAGAAGAAACAAGAAAAGGACGAGGACAAAAAGAAAACCTCCAACCGGATTTTGTACGGCACTGCCAGTTTTTATGCCAATAGTTTCCATGGAAAAAAGACCGCTAATGGTGAAATTTTCGATCAGAAAAAAATGACTGCTGCCTGTAATGTACTGCCACTGGGTACATGGATTCGGGTAACTAATCTTCGAAATAAGAAATCGGTACTAGTGAAGACAAATGACCGGCTTCATACCAAAATGAAGCGTGTCGTAGACCTGTCAAGGGCTGCAGCCTCAAAGTTGGGTTATATCAATGCTGGGTTGACCCGTGTCAAAGTGGAGGTTTTGGGCAAAAAGAAACCTGCCCAATGACGTGAATATGAAAGGAATAATTTATTTTCGGAAATAGAAGCAACCCGTTATTTTTGTTACTGACTAAACCAAACTACGCTTTATGAAGAAAATCTTAGCAGTTGCCCTGGCACTCTGTACTTTTTCATCTGCCCTTTTTGCACAGGACGACGAAATCAGGAGGCCTGCAATAGGAATCAGCTTTTTCTTTAATGACTTCGTTACCCCTGAGAGAATAAAAGCATCGAATGTCGCCGGCATTTTACGTGATGGCAAATGGGCCAACGTTAGTGAAATGAAAGGCGGTCTTGCTGTGCATTATTTCAAAGGATTGAGAAAGCATGTTGATTTTGCCGGTACACTTGCAGGATCATTTCTTCGTTATCCCATGCCCGGAAAAAATTTCACAAATGATAACTTATTACTGGAAGCAGATGCATCACTGAACCTGAAAATGCTTTCTGAAAAACATACTGTACAACCTTATATCACTGCAGGTGTTGGTGCAAGCTGGTACGGTAAATATTGGGGTGCTGTAATGCCACTTGGTGTGGGATTAAAAATAAGCATATTTGATGAAGCACATTTATTCTCAACCTTCCAGTATCGTGTGCCGGTAACAAATGAAACAACGGCGCATCACTTCTTTTATAGTTTTGGCGTAGCAGGTGCATTGACTAAAAAGAAAGAGCCTGTAGTAATACCGCCACCTCCACCACCAAGACCAGCAGATACTGATGGCGATGGAATTAATGATGCAGATGATAAATGCCCTACAGAAAGAGGTACTGTAAAATATCAGGGTTGTCCTGTTCCTGATACAGATAAAGATGGCGTCAATGATGATAATGATAAATGTCCTAACGTTTCAGGTGTGGCCCGCTACCAGGGTTGCCCGATTCCGGATACTGATAATGATGGGTTGAATGATGAAGATGATAAATGTCCTAACGCTGCGGGTGTGGCCCGTTACCAGGGTTGCCCTGTTCCTGATGGCGATGGTGATGGTGTAAATGATGAAGAAGACAAATGCCCGAAAACAGCCGGTCCTGCAGATAATTTTGGTTGCCCGGTAATTGGAATTAAGTTTCATGAAGTTGTATTTAAGTCAGGCAGTGCTGTATTGTTACAGCAAGGAAAAGATGTTTTGGATACAGTAGTAACTTATATGAAGAAAAATGAAGGTGTTATAGTTACTATTGATGGCCATACTGATAATACAGGTTCAGATAAGATAAATAATCCGCTCTCGTTGAAAAGAGCAGAAGCCGTTAAAGCATACATTGTAAGTAAAGGAGTTGATGCCAACCGTATGATCACATCAGGCTTTGGATCAAAACAACCTATAGCAGATAATAAAACAGCTGCAGGTCGTAAAAAGAACCGCCGAATAGAAATTAAGATCAAAGATTAGAGAATTGATACTTAATAATGAATAATCTTATAAAAAAAGTCCCGCTGCTGAGGCGGGATTTTTTTATGGAGGCCACTGTAATCCCGATAGCTATCGGGATTAAATCCTTATTGAGCCACGAAATCCCCTGGCAGCAAAATAAGATTCTGCACCGTTGGCATATATGAAGACTCTGCCAAAGCGGAATTCACCAGAAATGGATCCACCGAGTTTTCGGACATCTGGAGGTGTTTTCAACCAGCTCGAGGTTTTGGTATCGAACTTTCCAAGTTTCTGCAAGTCCTGGTATTGTTCTTCTGTTAAAAGTTCAATGCCCATGTCAGTTGCCATATTAATAGCGCTATCTGCTGGTTTATGTTCTTTTCTTTTCTCCAAAGCTTCATGATCGTAACAAAGACTTCTTCTTTCTTTCGGACTTTCAGCTGAACAATCATAAAAAATATATTCACCGGTCTTTTTATCATGACCAACAATATCTGGCTCACCGCCGGTTATTTCCATTTCGTTAAGTGAATACAGTTTTTCAGGATTCGCTTCCAGCTTTGCTTGTACTTTAGCCCAATCAAGACCTTTATGACGATTCATGTTTTTCTCAAAACGGGTTTTCAATGTTTTGAGTAATGTTGAATGTTGGTCTGGAGATAATTTCTTTTTCATGCTATTAATTTATTGATTAACAGAAAAGATTAATCATCTAATCCCTTTCCACTGAGAATTTGTTTGATGTATTTTTCAACTCTTGCTTCACGGGTTTTGGGTTGTTTGGCTTGAGAAAAATAAAAAATGTATGCTCTTTGCCGTCCCGGTGTCAATGCACCAAAAGCTTTTTTCAAAACTTTGTTCTTATCTAATCTTTTTTGAAAGTCTTCCGGGACTTTGAATTCTGAGGTCTTTTTTAATTTGACTTTTAATCCAGCTCTTTCAACTTCAAGGGCTTCATAAACATAAGCTTTCACAACTTTTTCCAGTTTAACTATTTCCTTAACATTAGTGAACCTGATCTGTCGGGCAGATTGTACATTCTTTGTTTGCTGGATCAAAATATCATTGGCGTCATTAAGCAAGGCACCTTTGAAAAACAAAAGAGCACAGTATTCTTTAAATCCATGTATCAATACAATGTTTGTGTTCTCAAAAGTGTAACAAGGACAACCCCATTTCAATTCTTCCATCAGGCCACAGTCAAGAATGATCGTTCTCAACTTCTCATATTCCTTCTGCCATTTTGTGTCTTTGGCAAAAAACCAATCAACCTTTGGGTTCATGTTATTCTTTTATTGATATGCTGAAATGTTAAGTTAAGACTTACTCAATAGCTTGTCCAGCTTGTTAAAAATTTCTACTAAACCTTTTTCCATTCCACTGTTAATCATTGCATCTCTTATAGCCACCGAAGGACAAATATCATGAATAGTTATCTTAGTTCTATTGTCAGGAAGTTCTTCAAATTTAATGATCTCTAAAATAGCATTTCCCCTTTGCGGGAGTTCCATAAACTCAGAGGTTTGTATTATTCTTTCGGGGGAGGAGAGTTCATGAATTACACCGTTAAAGGTACAAAGAGTCTTTCCCTCTTTGTTTTTGTTGCACCAACTGTAACTACCGCCGCTTCTGTAGTCATGATAATTGAAATGCATAGTATGATCGAAAGGAGCAAAAAACTGAACCAGTATATCCGGATCGGAAAATGCCCGGAAAACATCTTCTCTTGGAATATCAAATTCCCGGATAATGAATAATTCCTGTTTGTTATTTTCAGTAATAACCCGAGTCTTTTCTTTCATGATTATTAAGTTTTTGATTTATTAAATTTTAATATACCTAATGCAATTATGATTAACCAGATATGATAAACGAGAAACATTATTCTTGGTGGATAGCCTATAGGTACGTTTTCACCAACCGCATTTTCTCCCAATGGAGCAACGAAAAGATTGAAGTGGGCAATAAAACCAATGAATGCGAGCAACGGTAGGAAAGCTGTCCATTTTAAAATATTTTTTGCAGCTTTCCAGTGCTCATTTCTCATCAGACTACGATTGATAAATAGTGCTGCAAACGGAAGTAATACCATTGCCAACGCTCCTGAGATTGTATGTATAAAAGTTGTGGCGATGGTAAAGTCTGGCGGATAAGGATCGGTTACAAACGCTCCAACTCCAATAGTTCCAATAAAGCAAATGAAGAGTAAAATCAAACCAATTTTCCCCCAGGTGCCATCAATATCTCTTTTTAAGGAAAGAAATAAAAACAGGTAACTTAATGCCGAGCAGAAAAAAGCAACTTGCATTAGCCATCCAAATTTTCCTATTGCCCACTCACTGATGGTGTTCGAATAGGGGTGAATGTCGGGTCGCAGGAAAATTAAAATAAGCAACAATACCTGGTATGTCACGGCCATTAATATGGATAATTTGGTAGAAAATATTTTCATTACTTCCTGGCTTTACTTAAATATTAACCTTAGGCTCATTCTATTCTTTTATTGATTAGCTAAAATCCTGCCTGCCGGTAGGCAAGTAATTTTCTATCAACTGGTCTGAAGTACCATGATATCACGGTCAGGATCAAAAGCAATAACGAAGGAAATATTTCACTCGGGGAATTACCTGCAGCGATATGTGTAAATATTGCTCCTGACATCATAAAGAAAAAGCCGGCATACGCCCATTCTTTTAGTAAAGGGAATTTAGGTAGAAGCAATACTATAACTCCCAATATTTTGCAAATACCTAAAAGTGTTACAAAATAAACAGGATAACCTAAATGTACCATACTATCTAAGCCTCCTGGGCTTTCACCTTTTAGTTTGAGTATCTGTACTGTGCCGGTAGATACCATTCCTAGCGAAAGCCAAATAGTGGCGATCCAATAGATGATCTTATTTCTCTTTGACATAACGTGTTATTTTAATTTGTTTAAAATTTCTTGTATTCTGTTATGTGCCATATTTATGCCCTGGGCAAAAGGTAACTTCAGTATTTGATCCCGGAGAGCAACTGATTTGTACACTACATGCATATTGAGTCTGCTGGTATCATCAGAGAGTTTTTCAAATTCAAGGAACTCAAGCTGAACACCAAAAGGTGTATTCTCCATTTCAAATGTCCGTGTGATCTTCTGGTTCGGAACAAACTCATGAATTGTTCCATTGAACCCGTGTTTGTTTCCTTTAGGATCGGTTGTTTCAAATTGATAACTGCCATGCTTTCTATTGGCCAGTTTCAGCACTTTCGTTCCCATCCATTGCTCAACAATTTCGGGTTCTTCATATGCTTTAAATAATAATTCTAACGGCAAATCAAATTCCCTGGTGATCGTTAATTCCTGTTTGCCATCTTCGGCATGGATCTTTGTTTTTCGTTCCATGATATTTATTTTTTTGATTTGTATTTTTTCATGACGGATTCTAATTTATTAAATCGATCATCCCACAGTTTGCTGAATGCTTCAATAAAGTCGGATAGTTCTTTCATTTTTTTTGGATTGATGTGATAGTAAACTTCTCTACCGTTATATTCTTGTTCAAGCAATTCACACTCGGTAAGTATTTGCAGATGTTTTGAAACAGTCGGTCTTGCTGTGTCAAAGTTTGCAGCTATGGCTCCTGCTGTGAGGGATTGTGAAGCAACCAATAGTAATATGGCTCTTCTTGTAGGGTCTGCAATCGCCTGGAATACGTCTCGTCTTAAATTCATTGTGTAGCTATTTGACTACAAATATACATGAAGTCATTTAACTACACAAATTTTTTCTAATCTAAAAGAAAAGGTATTATAAACCCGTATCATTCAGGAAGATTTATCTTTAGCATCTACATGAATTTATTTAAAGACAAAGCGGTTATTATTATTACTTGTCCCAAACGACTGGCACCTTTCCTGGAGCAGGAAGTAAAGGAGCTTGGATTTATAACCGAAGAAACATTTGTAACAGGTGTACGCATCTATGGCACTATTAACGATTGTATAAAACTAAACCTGAATCTTCGTTGTGCCAGCCAGGTACTTTATAGCCTGAAAAAATTTGAAGCAGAAAATGCGGATGCTATTTATGATAATCTTGTTAGTTATCCATGGGAAAATATTTTACCCAATCCGGGTTATTTTTCCATTACGAGCAATGTAAATAATCCCACTATTAATAATAGCATGTTTGCAAACCTGCGTGTTAAAGATGCAATAGTGGACAGGTTGCGGGAAAAAAGAGGCACACGTCCATCAACGGGTTCAGCGCTTATCGGTGCTGTTATCAACCTGTTTTGGAAGAATGAAAATGCTGAAATATTTATTGATACATCCGGTGATTCTTTAGGCAGGCATGGTTACAGGAAAATACCGGGCCAGGCTCCTATGTTGGAAGCGTTGGCTGCAGCCACTATCTATGCTACGCAATGGGATAAAAGATCACCCTTTATAAATCCCATGTGCGGTTCGGGTACTGTTGCCATTGAAGCAGCTATGATCGCCACTAACAGGCGACCGGGGTTATTCAGAACCAATTATGCTTTTATGCACCTCCAGGGTTATGATGAATCGGTTTATTTGCAGGAGGATGCTTTATTGGAAAAACAAATTATTGATGTACCCGGTTTCCGTATCATTGCTACAGATTACAGCGCAAAGGCAATTGAAAATGCAAGGAAGAATGCAATTGCGGCAGGTGTTGCCGGTCTGATCGATTTTGCTGTTTGTGATTTTGCCGATACCGAAATACCACAAAATGTTCCTGGTGTTTTTTATGTAAACCCAGAATATGGTGAACGATTGGGCGAAGTTGATAAGTTGGAAGGAACCTATAGCCGTATTGGTGATTTTATGAAACAGAAATGCGGTGGATATTTCGGTTATGTTTTTACCGGTAACCTTGACCTCGCTAAAAAAATAGGATTGAAAGCCAAACGCCGGATAGAATTTTATACCAGTACAATTGACTGCCGCTTGCTGGAATATGAATTATATAGCGGAAGCCGGGCAGCGCCAAAAGAAATAAAAGAAGAACAGTAATTATAAATTGAAATAACATATCAACATGGAAATTTCAGCATTGCAAAAAATTGTAAGAGACAGGTATTTTAAAACAGATAATGAAAGGGGCATCTATCACACTGCCTTATGGTTTCATGAAGAAGTGGGGAGCTTTCGGCTGCAATAGCCAGTGGCGATAATCAAAATGCAAAAGAAGAACTGGGAGATGTGTTGATGTGGTTATTAACCTTAGCAAATCTGCTGAATGTGGATATGGAAGATGTTATCAAAGAGTATCTAAATAACCCCAGAAAACTTCCGTCAAAATAGCCAACAGTTTCTCCCTACTTAGCTACTGCGATCTTTACTTTCTTATTCTTTATTTTCTGGTCTTTTATCAGTTGCAGTGTGTGGCTGACCTTTATTTTTTTCACTGCTACAAAAGAAAAAAAATCTTTTGCTTCGATCAAACCAATATCTTCTTTTTTTAGTTGGCCTTTATTGGATAGAAATCCAACGATATCAATTTTATTCACCTTATCTTTTTTACCGGCAGCAATAAATAAAGTTGACCATTGTGGTTTATCCGGGAGGGTGCTGGTTTCCGGTAGTTCTATCTTTTCTGATTCTGCATCAATATATTCCGGCAATTCTTCCTCGGGGGATAAAATAAGAATAGCAGTGCCACTTGCATCCATCCGTGCAGTTCTTCCATTGCGGTGAGTAAAAATATCCTCGCTGCCCGGTAAGTGATAATGAATGATGTAACGGATATTAGCAATGTCAAGTCCCCTTGATGCAAGGTCAGTTGTTACCAATACATTGGACGTTCCATTTCTGAATTTACACAGGGCAGCATCTCTTTCCTGTTGCTCCAAGGCTCCATGATAAAATACATTGACAATATCTTTTTCTTTCAGCCATTTGCTGGTTCGTTCTACTGATTCGCGATGATTGCAGAAAACTATTGTGGAGCGGTTACCAAGCATACAGATCAACCGGAAAAGTGTTTCTAATTTATCTTTTCCACCACTCATTAATATCTTAACCGCAAGTCCTGTATCAGCATCCTTATCATTTTGAAAATCCAACTTTACCAGGTCATCTGTATTTATAAATCCAGGAATTTCCAATGCTTCAGTAGCCGAGATCAGTACTCTTTTTGTTAATGATCTTAAGGAACCTATTATAAAAGACATCTCATCCTGGAAACCCAGCTCTAATGATTTGTCAAATTCATCCAGCACCAATGTTTCAATTGTATCAGTAGTGATATTTCCTCTTCTTATATGATCAGCTAATCGGCCGGGTGTGCCTATCAGTAATGCCGGGGGCTGCTTTAGATTATTTTCTTCTGTTTCTCTTTTGTGCCCGCCATAGCAACAGGTAACTTTAAGATCAGTGCCCATGTTTTTAAATACAGATTCGATCTGCAAAGCCAGTTCGCGGGATGGCACAATGATTATGGCTTGTGTGTTTGTATTCGCCGGGTCTAATAATTTGAGCAGCGGTAAAAGGTAGGCCAATGTTTTGCCAGACCCGGTAGCTGATAAGAGCAGTACATTATTGTTTTTATCAATGGCTTCTATGGAAGCAAGTTGCATTTCATTAAGTGACTTGATCTTTAGTTTTGATAAGATACTATTTGTGGAAATTTTTGTTGTGGGCATAATGGCAAAAGTAAGCTAGTTGTGTTTGCCCGTAGGAGGCAATCTTCCGCAACAGATGAATCATTTAGTTCAACGGTCACAGCTTTGCGTTCGGCAGGGCATTTGAAAAATGTCCTGCCCGGAACTGAAGCTGAATAAAGTTACTGAAGTTGAGAACATATTTTGTCGATGAGTTGCGTTGGGTCGAGCCCGAACCGAAGCCGATAGTAGTACAGAAGCTGGGCTCGACCCAGTCAGCCCGGCTGACGCAAAACTGCGTCCTATGTTTACAATTCAATAAATTTAGTTACAGATATAAGAACGGATTCAGAAAGAACAAAGAGCGGAATAAGACCGTAAAACCGCATTGGCTAAAAGCCATTACAACATGATAGTC